>ENA-UAJF01000031-UAJF01000031.1-human-gut-metagenome-genome-assembly--contig:-NODE-31-length-42206-cov-5.004199_pt1 | contig 42206 bp, 19 predicted proteins | sample MGYA00244428_ERZ654411 | MGnify/ENA primary metagenome ERZ654411 (study PRJEB26926, sample SAMN06165282) | human gut metagenome | biome: ENVO:00009003; feature: ENVO:2100002; material: ENVO:00002003...
AGCCTTCCAGGTCTTGAACCAGTCGAGTTCCGTACCCGGCTTCACGAAGAACTGCATTTCCATCTGCTCGAACTCGCGCATACGGAAGATGAACTGACGAGCTACGATTTCGTTACGGAAAGCCTTACCAATCTGGGCGATACCGAAAGGAATCTTCATACGACCGGTTTTCTGTACATTCAGGTAATTTACGAAGATACCTTGTGCCGTTTCCGGGCGAAGGTATATCTTCATGGCACCATCGGCAGTGGAACCCATCTCTGTTGAGAACATCAGGTTGAACTGGCGCACCTCTGTCCAGTTCTTTGTACCACTGATAGGACAAACGATTTCTTCGTCAAGGATAATCTGACGGAGTTCGTCCAGATTATTATCGTTCAAAGCCTTGGAAAAGCGTTCATGCAGGGCATCACGCTTGGCCTGGTGTTCCAGCACACGACCGTTGGTACTGCGGAACTGAGCCTCATCGAAAGCCTCACCAAAACGCTTGGCAGCTTTGGCCACTTCTTTGTTTATCTTGTCATCGTACTTGGCAAGCTGGTCCTCTATCAACACATCGGCACGATAACGTTTCTTGGAATCGCGGTTGTCAATCAAAGGGTCATTGAAAGCGTCCACGTGTCCGCTGGCTTTCCAGATAGTGGGGTGCATAAAGATAGCCGAGTCGATGCCGACAATATTTTCGTGCAGCAGTACCATACTCTGCCACCAGTATTGCTTGATGTTATTTTTCAGTTCCACACCCATCTGACCATAGTCATACACAGCTCCCAGTCCATCATAAATCTCGCTGGAAGGGAACACAAAACCATATTCCTTACAGTGTGATACGAGTTTCTTAAAAACGTCTTCTTGTGCCATTTTCTGTTGTATCTAAATTAATTTGAATCTTATTTTCAGCTAAAAAGCGCCACAAAGATAGGGATTTATATCGTAAGTAGGACACGGAGGGTATTAATTTATCTTATTCCACCTTTTGAACGGACGCACCGAAGCATAAAAATTACAATTCCCTATCGGTAGGATACGAGCGTTTCTACACTTGAAAATAGATACAAGCATAAATACTTACCCTCATTACTTCCACCTACAAGAAGACATTAAATATTACATTTTACCCTTTCCAACCAGCCGATATGCTTCCCTGACCACTTCCTGCGGATAGCCGCACATCTCGATAATCCGGATGGCATTACGTTCCGTCACCGGTCCCGGCTTCAACTTATAATCAAAAGACAATGTATTGTCGGCAACACACTCACAAAAATGAAACAATTCATATTCGTCCTCAAGTAAGGAAGCCAGTTCGACATCGTGAGTGGAAGCAAACACAATACTGTTCTTGTGCGCCAAAGCAGACAGCACAGCTTTGGCTATAGCTATCCGTTCCACCGTATTCGTCCCCTTGAACAACTCGTCCAGCAGGAAAAACCGCCAACACTCCTTTCCGGCTTCCAGCATCTCTCGAACAATTTGCACCTCCTGCAGAAAGAAACTTTTTCCTTCCATCAGACTATCCTCCAGATGGATAGCAGAATATAATGCAGTATCCATAGGAAAACGGAAACTGCGGGCAAAACAAGTATGGAGCACTTGTGCGGAAAGCAGGTTAAGTCCGATGGCACGGATAAAAGTTGTCTTACCGGACATATTGGAGCCGGCAACAAGGACAGATTTGCCACAGAGTGTAATGTCATTAGGGATACAACGTTCTATAAGCGGATGATAAAGCCCTTCTGCATGAAACGTTTCACCCTCGCTGCAAGCTTCCGGTAAAACATAATAAGGCAGCCCATTCCGGAGTTCGGAAACAGAGCAAAGCACATCCACCAATCCGAAATAGCGGAAAACCTCTTCAATCTGTTCCTGTCTACCCTGCAATAGAAAGAAAGCCTTGGAAACCGGAATAACTTCCCGCAGAAAAAACACATTCACTATCTCGGTGAAGAAATAAGCGAAAATGGCGATGTCGCTCTCCAGTCTGATACTGAAACGGAAAGTGGAAAGTTTCTTTCGCAACGGATGCAATGCCTGCAAAGTCTTTTGGATATCCCGATGCACGGATGCACACAACGGAATCTGTGCCAACTTCTCCGCTTGCCTGAGCAACTGCCATAACTGAGGAATGGAAAAGAAATAGCCCTGAATCCGCGCCTTGCTGCGATAGTGCAGTACCATGTTCACCAATACCGATGTGCACAAAATCCCCAAAACATAAAGCGAAGACGTAATGTAAACTATTCCCAACAAAACAAAAGGCGCGAATTGCAAGATAGTCAGCAAACGGTAAAAGCGGCGGGAATACACGGGATGGGAAATGGAGAATAGCGATGCAATGGTATAAGCATCCGGCGTATCCAGTTTCCGCAACTCCGACCGGATTCCTGCACGCAACTCCTTGTCAGCAGAAAGCTTACGAATCACTTCCTCTTGTTCCGAAATCTCCGAAAGACGGTTGTAATACAACACGTCGTAGAGGTACTGTCGGCCCACACAAGAAGAGGTACGGTCAGCCCATTCGAAAAAATCATCCAGATTGAGGTCATCCCAGGTTTTCTGCAACACCAAATGTTCTGTCTCCCTCGCCGACCGGTACTCGTGGTATAGCGATATATCCGAAAATGACTGTTCCATCAAAGAATTATTTGGAATGATGCACAAAAATAATGAAAAGATTGCATTCTATCTAATTTCCTTGCTGCTTTCCCTATATTATGTTTACTTTGCGGATACAAACACTTTTCATTACTTCACCATTAAAATTATAACAAGATGAAACACACTTTTTTCACATTGACACTGTTTTTACTGGCCTTACTGTCAACATCATGCGGAAACAAGAAAGTAGCATATCAGAATCCCCTGCCCATGGCCTTCGGAGACCCGTTCCTACTGAAAGCTTCCGACGGCAAATACTATATGTACGGAACGGGCGGAGTATCGAACGGTTTTAAAGTATACTCCTCCGATGACCTGGTGACATGGACAGACGAGGGTCCCATCTATCAAGGCGGCACCTCCGACTCATGGGCCACCGACTGTTTCTGGGCACCCGAAGTGTATGAACGGGACGGCAAATACTACCTATGGTTCAGCGCCAACTGGAAGGAAAATCCCACTAAGGAGCAAGAGAACTTCCGTATCGGTGTAGCCGTAGCCGATAAGCCTACCGGCCCTTTCAAAGAGCTGTTCAACCAACCGGTATTCGACCCCGGCTATCCTATCATCGACGCAAACATACTCTTTGACGATGCTTCCGGAAAGACCTACCTCTACTACTCCCGCTGCTGCTACAAACATGCCGTTGAAAGCGAAGTTTCAGCATGGGCTAAAGAAAAGGGCTGGTTTGACGAGATTGAGGAAAGTTGGATTTACGGCGTGGAACTGAAACCAGATTTCTCCGGTATCATCGGAGAACCGGTAGCACTGCTTTGCCCGCCCCAGACAATGGACGACCCTCAAGCGGAATGGGAGAACCGCTCGGTGACTTCACATGAAGTCAACAGACGCTGGACAGAAGGTTCGTATATCGTGAAGCACAAAAATCTTTACTATATGCTGTACTCTGCAAACTTTTTCGGAGGGAAAAATTATGCGGTGGGTTATGCTACCTCCCAGAACCCCTTAGGACCATTCACAAAAGCTGCCAACAATCCGGTGCTGCAAAAGGATACAGAGCAAGGCGGCATCGTGACCGGAACCGGGCATTGTATGCTCATCGATATTCACAACCGCCTCTACTGTGTCTATCATGGACGCACCGAAACCACTGGTGACGAACGAATGGTATTCATCGACCCCATAGACATCCAACCGGACGGGAAACTGGTAGTCCACGGACCGAATACGGATTTACAGAAAATCACATATTAAAGCCATCAGGCGCAGACTGCACAGCATGTCACGGTTCATTATTCTCCGTGGTTCTCCTATACATTCCGCGCCTGATGAAAATTAAAAAGGACATATCCATACACAACAATCCGCTCCATATTTGTTCCTGACTTCAATTCTATTTTCACCGGTATCCAATACAATGCCTTTCCATTCCAGTACATTTACGGAATCAGGTTTTGCAGTCCCATATGCTTTGCCATTGATATACAATTTGGCAGCTCCGCTATTGCTGAATACTTGCACATCAACAGTTTTGCGGGTTCTGTTTACCAATCGTTTTCCTGCGATATATACAAACTTATCTTCTTGATTCCAGTTTGCCTTATAAAAGTAAAAGGCATCTTTCTTTATTTTCCGGTCGTAAGTCACCAGCCCCTTATCATTGCGTCCCATAATGGTCCCCTCCCTACGGCCTGCCGCCGAAAAGTCGAACATGCACCAGATGAAGTTACACCACAAGAATTCACGTTCCTGAAGCTGTTTCCAATTCTCCACATGATAATAAGTCTGCCAGTTTTCGGGATGCCATTGCCCCCACGGTTCCGGATGCCTCAGCGAGTCTGCCTGCTGGAATACGCATGCCCCGGCACCATACTCGCTGATGCCCATCTTCCGCTCCGGATGTGCTGCATGCTCGCGGTCTATCCAGCGCCCCATGTCATCCATGTTGTCGCCATACCAGCCGAAATACTTGTTGAAAGCAATCAGGTCGGTGAATCCGTTGAAGTCGTCATCCTGATTACTGGCTCCCATAGTGGGACGGCTCGAGTCCAACTGACGGGCCAAAGCATGAAGCTCTGCCGCCATACGCGAAGGACGGTCCAGCCAACCGGAATTTATCTCATTGAACAGCCCCCAGAACAAAATGCAGGGGTGATTGTAGTTCTGTAAAATCAGTTCCTTCAATTGCAGGCGCAAGTTTTCATCATAAGCAGGATTATTCACATAAACATTGACAAAAGGAATCTCAACCCATGCCACCAGTCCCCGCTTGTCCATCTGTTGATGCATGTATTTGGCTTGCGGATAGTGGCAAAGACGCACGGCATTGCATCCCATTTCCTGCATCAAGTCCAAATCTTCGTCATGGTCTTGCGGATAAAATGCCGAAGCGCGTTCCGCCCTGTCCTGATGCCGGTTCACGCCATTCAAACGATAAGGCTTTCCATTCAGAAAGAAACCTTTTTCCGCATCGGCATGAAAGTAGCGGAAACCTATCTCTTCTTCGCGGCGGTCTATCTCTTTCCCATCCTTACGCAATATCACCACTCCTTTATATAAATAGGGGTCCTTCACTCCATCCCACAAATGAGGCCTTTCAAGCACCATGTCCATCACCACCTTTTTATCCTCACCCACCTCTGCACTGGCAACACGGCAAAGCAACTTTTCCTTGTCATATAGTTGAAACTCCACCTCGCAACCGGTCACAGTAGTTTCCCTTGCCGAAAGCAGTGCTTCAATTTTCAAATGGGCCTTTTTCTCCGATACATCGGACTGAGTGAAGAATACACCTGAAGAGGCATAATAAGCAGGTTCTATGCAGACATCCTCCGTTACCAGCAGCTCCACTCCCCGATACAACCCGCCAAACATATTGAAGTCACCGCAAATGGGAGCGATATCCATAGTCTGAGCATTGCTGACACGAATTTCCAATACACTTTCTTTTCCCGGAACCAAGAAATCAGTCAGTTCTGCTACAAATGCCGTATAACCACCTTTATGTTGCATCACAAAATAATGGTCGATAAAAATGTCGGCAACCGTCTGTGCAGCCATCACTTTCAAGAAAAAACGTTTGCCCCGATAATGGGCAGGAACAGACAACTTACGACTGTAATTGCATAATCCCCTATAATAATCGGCATTGCCAAACATGCCATCGCCCGCATTCCAAGTGTGAGGCAAAGTAACCTTCACTATTTCCGAAGCAGGTGCCTGAAAACCCCGGTGGAAATTCCATCCTTCATTCAGTGGAATCACCTCTACGGCAAATACACATGTTGACAATATTCCCAAAGAGAATAAAAATAAAATGATGAATCTGTTCATTTTCGATAAAGTATTAGAAGGTTAATCATATTGGCAGGAACCAGTCCTTCCCTGCAAAGGTATGAAATAAATGTTGAATAATAAATGAGAAAAACACTTCAAGACACGCAAGACAACAAACGGATGACATGTTTAAGACTTATACGACCGCGATGCAACATTACAGACCTATTAATGCAACATATTTACGTTTATTTAAATAAGATATTGCTATCTTTGAGAATTCAATTTCAGATTATATAGTATGTCTTTTACAAACTATTTACACAAATTAGTGTTCCCCCTCATTATTCTGTTACTGGCTTATCTGCCGTTAGCAGGACAAACTCCGTATGTATTTCGCCATCTGAAAGTAGAAAACGGGCTTTCAAACAATAACGTAAAAACCATATTGAAAGACTGTGAAGGCTTTTTATGGATAGGGACCGCCAATGGATTGAACCGATACGACGGATATAACTTTAAAGTGTATCAACCCAAAGAAAAAGACATCCATTCTTTATTGTCTAACGACATCTGGAACTTACAGGAAGACGGTTTGGGCAATTTGTGGATTGGAAGCGAGGCAAGATATTGTATATACGACCGAGACAAAGACAACTTCATTACCGATATTCCCTCATACCTCCTTAAAATAGGCATCCAGATAAATGGTACCTACAAAGTACATGTTGACAAAAGACACAATTTATGGGTACTGCAAGGCCAAAATGCTTTTTACTTCAATTTTTCTCATAAAACCCTTAAAACATTCAAAATAGAAAACTTTCCAGAAGAAACTCCGGAACTGAGTATCAGCGATGATGGTGAAAACCTATATCTTCTTTGGAATTCGACCTTATTGAAACTAGAGAACAACGCAATAAAATGTAAACGGGTAGATAACATCAGCTTACCCTCCAACTCTATTATCGGAAAGCACATATACATTGATTATCATGGAGGCATCTGGCTATATTCATATACCGATGAACAAATATTCTATAAGAAAAACATAAAATCGGAATGGAACCAAATCAATCTCCATTCTAAAATAGAGACAAAAAGTAATGCGGTAAGGAGCATACTGGATGACTCGAACGGACATGTCTGGATAGGAACGGACCATAAAGGAGTATTCATTTATGACTACGTAAATGATAACCTTGTCAACCTCCTGAATACCCCTATGTCTTCCACATCCCTTGCTTCCAACAGAATAAATACAATCTACCGTGATGATTCAGGCGTCATTTGGTTAGGAAATTTCAAAAAAGGAGTTTCTTATTATCACGAAAGCTTCCATGAATTTATTGATACCCAGCATAAAGAATGCGGTGATATAGCCTCCATTTTAGAGGATAAGGCCGGAAACATTTGGCTGGGAACAGATGGGAACGGACTTTATGTAAAAGAAAAGCAAAAAGGATTTGCCATTCGCAAACTATCCATCCCCGACATAGCCATCATCAGTCTTCTCGAAGACCATAAAGGACGGATTTGGGCAGGAAGTTATCAAGACGGATTGTTCTGCTATGAGAACAACAGTATTCGCCATTTTACTCCAGAGAACAGCCAACTGCCATACAGTGGCGTATGGAGTATGAAGGAAGACCGATATGGAAACTTATGGATAGGTTATGTACTGGAAACTTTGGTTTGTTTTAATCCGGACGCAAATACTGCGACAAGTTATCTACTACCTGATGGGAATAATATCAATGTACTCAATATCTGTTATGACTATGGAGACAAAATGTATATCGGGACTACATACGGACTCTGTGTAATGGACATCGTGACGAGAAAACCCGAAATGATTTATGCCAATCGAAAAGAGACACAGCCATTCAAGCAGCTCTTCATTTCCACTGTATTCAAGGACGACAGAGATATATTGTGGTTAGCCCATAAACAAGGATTGACTGCCTGGGACTTAAAAAATGATTCACTACACTGGTTCGACGTAAACAACGGATTGTGTGACAATCTCATTAACAGTATAACCCAAGACAATCATGGTAACATGTGGCTTGCAACAAGTAACGGATTGTCTATATTGGAAGTAACCCCAGACACCCAGGAAAGAGTAGACTTTTCTTTCAAGAATCTTTCTACCAGAGACGGATTGCCAGAAAATCATTTCAACTCCTATTCCGCTTGTAAATTGTCCAGCGGAGATTTACTGCTGGGAGGCACCAGTGGCTATACATCTATAAATCCGAACAAGCTGACCGAAAAGAGCCGACCGCTGGCAAAGGTGTATTTTACAAATCTGACCATTGGCAATCAACATATAGAAGTAGACTCAATATATGAAGGGCGTAAACTATTAACAACTGTACTTGGCAGAACCCCATCATTGTCTGTCAGATATGACGATTATTTAATCTCCATCGAATTTGCCGCAGGCGATTTGCTGAATGCTGATAAAATAAGATATGCCTATAAACTGGAAGGATTAAATACCCAATGGTACTATACAAACGAGAACAAAGTAGCTTTCACCACCCTTCCTCCTGGCAATTACAAACTATTGATTAAAGCTTGTAACAGTGACGGTATATGGAATGACGAAGCTAGTGAGTTGAATATAACCGTTTCATCTCCAATATATTTATGTAATGTTGCTATCATCTTATACATATTGTTTGCCATTGGTATAATATCCTATGTAATATACCGATTCAAAAAGCATCACAACATAAGACTGGAGCAACAACGAGCAAAACTGGAGCAAGAACAAAAGTTGCTCCTGAATGAGATGAAGCTAAAGTTCTTTACAAATATAAGCCATGATTTACGTACACCACTGACGCTTATCATTAGCCCGTTACAAATGTTATTGTCAGAAACCCTGGATGACGGAATACGCAAAAAACTAAATACAATCAATAAAAATGCACAACAATTACTTACATCGATAAACTCTCTGCTTGATTTCCGGAAACTGGATGTAGGAGCCGAGACAGCTCATTACAAATCGGGAGATATTGTCAACTTTATCCGCGAGATTTGCAGTACTTTTCAAGAGTATGCTCTTGACCATACCATCAGCTTCTGTTTCATGTGCGAAGTAGAAAACCTGAACATGTCCTTCGATCCGGTTAAAATAAAAAAAGTAATGAACAACTTGTTGTCCAATGCCTTCAAATACACTCCTGATAAAGGAGAAATCAATGTACATCTTTATCGCGAAGATGACAATGTATGCATCTGTGTGGCAGATAACGGACAAGGTATCATAGACAAAGACAAGAAACATATCTTCGAACGTTTTTATCAAGTGCAACAAACTTCGGAAAAAACCGGCAGTGGAATCGGCCTGCATATTGCAAACGAATATGTACATCTACACAAAGGAACAATCTCCGTCACGGACAATTTTCCTAAAGGTTCCGTATTTACCGTTAAATTGCCTATCGTCACATATGCCAGTGAAAAGGAGGAATTACTTCCGGAACTGCTAAACAATGACAAAGCTCCGAATGAACTTCCCGTTCCAAATGCGGAAGAATTGCGGTATACCATCTTGTTGGTGGACGACAACAAGGATTTCTGTAGTTTCATGTCTGAATACCTGTCCGATGAATACGCCATACAGGTTGCCTACAATGGAGCAGAGGCATTGAAGATATTAGAAAAAAACAGCGTCAATATTGTAATAAGCGACATCATGATGCCAGTGATGAATGGAACAGAGCTATGTCGGCAAATCAAAACAAACATGCAATGGTCCCACATTCCCGTTATATTGCTTACAGCCCGTATGGCAGAAGAATACAAAAGTGAAGGATTTGAGCAAGGAGCCGATGACTATATCGTAAAGCCTTTTGACTTCAAATTACTAAAGCTGCGCATCAGGAAATTTATTGAATGGACAGAAAAAAGCCATCGTAAATTCAGTCAGAAAATAGAAGTGACACCTAATGAAATAACAATCACTCCACTAGACGAACAATTTATTGAAAAAGCTATCAAAATAGTAGAAGAGCGCATGAGTGATTCCGACTTCTCTGTGGAAATGTTAGGAGCAGAATTGGGGTTGAGTCGTAGCCATCTCTACAAAAAGCTGATGTGTATCACCGGTAAAGGTCCGGCAGAATTCATCCGGATTATCCGTTTGAAGCGCAGTAAGCAACTTCTAAAGGAAAGCCAGAAACAAATTGCAGAAATTGCCTATGAGGTGGGATTCAGTTCTCCAAAAAGGTTCACTGTAAACTTCAAGAATGAATTTGGAATATCACCATCTGATTACATCCGCAGTCTAAAATGATAACTTGAAACATAAAGGTACACTATTTAAAACATAACAAGCCTACATTATTGCCAAAACAGTTCATATTTGCAGTGACTTTCAAATCAGTCATTTCTTATATTTTTAAATCTTAAATTAAAGTATTATGAAGTTACGCGCAAATGTACGTCCACAATGGCAATGGGCAAAATTAAAGCAATTGCTTGCCATTGTGCTGATGTTTTGGGGTACAATCTCCATGTACGGACAAAGTAAAATGATTTCCGGTATCGTTCAGTCAGAATCGGACGGTGAACCACTTGTAGGAGCCACCGTTATAGTAAAAGAGACCAAAGCCGGTGGTACCACCGACCTCAACGGACGTTATTCCGTCCAAGCAGGACAAGGGCAGACTTTGATTGTTTCCTACATCGGCTACCGTTCCAAAGAAATAAAGGTCGGAAAAAACAGCCGTATAGACGTGCAATTACAAGAGGACAACGAAATGTTGGACGAAGTAGTAGTTGTAGGTTACGGTACGATGAAACGCAGTGACTTGACCGGTTCCGTGGTCAGCGTGACGGGTGACGAACTGAAAAAATCCGTAGTCACCTCGCTCGACCAAGCTTTGCAAGGACGCGCCGCCGGTGTACAAGTAACGCAGAACTCCGGTACTCCGGGTGGCGGTATCTCCGTCAGTATCCGTGGCATCAACTCCCTGAACGGCAACGAACCGCTCTACGTCATCGACGGTGTAGCCATATCGGGTAACAATAACGGTAACAGTAGTGTACTCAGTTCCATCAACCCATCGGACATCGTATCTATGGAGGTTTTGAAGGACGCTTCTGCCACTGCCATCTACGGTAGCCGCGCCTCCAACGGTGTAGTACTCATCACCACCCGCCAGGGAGAGGTCGGCAAAACCAAAGTGTCCTACGAAGGCTACTACGCCCTCCAGCAGCTTCCCAAAAAGCTGGAGACACTGACACTCCCTGAATATGCCGTCTATCAGAACCTCCGCGCCGCCACCATCGGATTCGGCGCACGCGAGGAATTCAAAGACCCCTCGTTGCTGGGCCGGGGTACCGATTGGCAGGATGAGATTTTCCGCACCGCCCCGATGCACAACCACCAGGTTAACATTTCAGGCGGTTCGCAGAACATGAAATACTCCCTCTCGGGCGGCTATATGCAGCAGGATGGCATTGTGTTCGGCTCGGACTTCGAACGCTTCTCGTTTCGTGTCAACATGGACAACGACATCAACAAGTGGCTCAGCACCGGGCTGCGCGCATCTGTTGCCCGCACCCGGCAGACCAACCGCGTGGATGGTTCGGGTGCCATCTACAATGCCCTTAACCAGCTTCCCGAAGTTCCGGCGCGCAATCCGGACGGCAGTTTCGGCATGCAGACGGAAAACATGTATGGAACCTATTTCTCCAACCCGCTTTCCGACCTTATCCAAAACGAGAACTATAGCCGCAGCACACAGGTATATGTAAACGCCTTTGCCGACATCAAGCTGTGGAAAGGACTCATATTCCGCACGGAGTATGCTGCCAATTTCAGCTATAGCAACGACTACCGGTTTACACCTTCCTATGATTATGAGCACTTCAAGCAACAATCGTCGGCTAGTCGTTCAGCCAGCAACGGAAGCAACTGGACACTGAAAACTTACTTTACATACAACAATAATTTCGGCAAACACAGCCTCTCCGCCATGCTGGGACACGAAGCACAGGAAAACCAGTACGAGTCGCTGAACGGCAGTCGTACCAACTTCCTTTTCAACTCCGTACACGAACTGGATGCAGGCGATGCCACAACGGCAAAGGCCGGCAGTTCTCGCGGTTCGTCTGCCATTGAATCCTACTTCGGACGTCTGAACTACAATTTCGATGATCGTTATCTCCTGACTGCCACCCTCCGTGCCGATGGTTCGTCCTCGTTTGCCAAAGAGAGCCGCTGGGGCTGGTTCCCTTCGGTAGCACTGGCATGGAAAATCAACAACGAGGCATTCCTGAAAGATGTAGAAGCCATCAACTAGCTGAAGCTCCGTCTGGGTTGGGGTGTCGTAGGTAACCAATGGGCCGGCTCGTATGCCTACGGAGTCACCATGGCATCGGCTGCTTCCATTTGGGGCACAGGCTTCTATGCGGGCAACTATCCCAACCGCGAACTGAAATGGGAAGAGACAAACTCCTATAATATCGGACTCGACCTCGCCCTTTTTGACAACCGTATAGAGTTCATCGCCGATGCTTATTATAAGAAAACAGACAACCTCCTCATGCAAGCCTCGCTCCCGGCATACGTCAGCGGTTTAATCCAGGCACCGTGGGTCAATGCCGGTGCCATGACCAACAAAGGTGTAGAATTCACCCTGAACACCCACAACATTCAGACACGTGACTTCACCTGGACTTCAGGCCTCACCTTCTCCATCAACCGCAATGAGGTGACGAAGCTCTATTCCGAATCATCCGCCATCTCGGGCATCAACGGTGCGGAAACACTGACCTATACCATGGTAGGCGAACCGGTCGGACAATTCTATGGCTATAAGGTCATCGGCATGTTCAAGGAAGAAGGTGATTTCTACAAGAAAGGTGCCGACGGCAACTTCCTGCTCGACGAAGTCGGCAACCGCATACCTGTAGCCATACCTAAGAGCCAGTCCATCGGCAAATCGGGCATCTGGGTAGGCGACTATATCTATGAAGACCGCAACAATGACGGCGTGATTGACGAGAAAGACCGCACATTCCTGGGCAACCCTGCACCCAAATTCACCTTCGGCTTCAACAACTACATCGCTTACAAGGGATTTGACCTCAACATCTTCCTGAACGGCTCGGTGGGCAACAAAGCCATCAACTTGATTCGCCGCACCTTCACCGACCCCATGCGTAACAGCAACCTGCTGAAAGAAGCCACCAACATTGCGCAAATTGCCATGCACGACCCCGAAGTGGGTGACGAGACCCTTTCCAACGTTTACATAGCCAATGCCGACGCAGCCAAGGTACAACGAATCACCACCAGCAGCGCCAACGACAACAACCGCATTTCCGACCGCTTTGTGGAAGATGCTTCCTACCTCCGCGTGAAGAACATCTCGCTGGGATACACTTTCCCTAAGAAATGGATGCGCCGCTTGCAGATAGACCACCTGCGCTTGTACGTCAACATCCAGAACCTCTGGACCATCACGGGCTATAAAGGGTACGACCCCGAAGTAGGCGCCTTGAACTACAACGTCCTGCTGCGCGGCGTGGACGATGCGCGTTATCCGTCGCAACGCATCTATACATTCGGGCTAAACTTCAATTTCTGACGGAACGGACAAATTATTTATCACTCAATATTTAAAATCTCAACATATTCTATGAAATACAAATTTCTAACTCTCATATCGTCGCTCTTCCTGCTTGCGGCATGCAGCGACTCATTTCTGGAACGTGCTCCCGAAGGGAATTATGTAGATGTGACTTATTACACCTCCGATGATGCCCTCGAACAAGCCACTGCACCGCTTTACAACCGTGCATGGTTCGATCTCAACTCCCGCGCCATCGTGCCGCTGGGCAGCAACCGCGCCAACGACAATTTCAGCCGTTGGGGATACCCCGAATTTACCAACTTCAAAGTGACGGCGCTCAGCGATAACCTTGCTAATGCATGGACAGGTTTCTACTCGGTCATCACCATGGCAAATGCCGTTATCAGCGATGTACAGACCAAATGCAGCAGCGGTGTGAGCGAACGCGCCAAACGTACAGCCATCGCCGAAGCCCGCCTGATGCGTGCTTGCGCTTACTTCTACATGGTCCGCCTTTGGGGACCGGTCATCATCATCGAGAACAACGACAAGGTGGTTGCCAACCCCGTACAACCGCTCCATCGCGAAGAGGATGTGCTGGAATTCATTATCCGCGACCTCACTTATGCGACCGAGAACCTGCCCGAAGTGTCAGCCGCCAAAGGACGTGCCAACGCATGGGGTGCCAAAGGCATGCTTGCCAAAGTTTACCTGGCCCGTTCGGGTTGGAAGGGAGGCACACGCGACAACGCCGATTTGGAAAAGTCCAAGGAAATAGCAGCCGACGTGATAAACAACAGCGGCCTCAGCCTCTACGAAAACTATGAAGACCTCTTCAAGTACAAGCACAACAACAATCCCGAATCGCTCATCGCCATGCAGTGGGTGCCGCTGGGCGACTGGGGCGTATGCAACACCCTCCTCGCCGACCTTGCCGGCAACAGCAAGATGACCGGCGGCGTGAACGTGTGGAGCAGCTATCAGGCAAGCATCGACATGCTCCAGCAATATGAGCTGGGCGATACCATCCGCCGCAACGCCACCTTCTGCACACCGGGTACATATTATCCGTACATCTGCATTGCCGATGGCGGCTATACCTACGATGGCAACACCTCTTCCATCAAGAAAGGGGTACCAGGTGGCCCGAACGACGACAACGACGGCTATATCCAGTCCATGAACTCTCCGCTCAACACCTACATCCTGCGTCTGGCCGATGTTTACCTGACCTATGCCGAAGCTTGCTTGGGCAACAGCGAAGAACTGACCGGAGGTCCCGGTCTGGAAGCATTGAACCAAGTGCGCGACCGCGCGCGCATCCCACGCAAAGAGCGCATAACCTTCGAAGACATCATCCGCGAACGCCGCGTAGAGTTCTCGATGGAGTATTGCAACTGGTACGACATGGTATCGTGGTATCACTGGAAACCCGACTACATGCTAAACTACTTCCAGAACCAGCACCGCGGCTACACGGTGGACTACATCATGAAGGATGAAGACGGCTACCTGCATTTCGGCAAAAAAGACGGCGACAACTTCCTTGAAGGCGTAGAGAATTGGCAGGAACCGGGCGAGAACATCGAAATCCATCACGGCAATATCCTGATGCCTTACCCTGAAAGCGACGTCATCCAAAACCCGCTGCTGAACGAAGAGCCTGTGATATACGAGTTCAGTGAATAAATCAAGCCATACATTCATTATTTAAAATAACGACTCAATATGAAATATATACAATTTCCTTTGGTGTTGCTAACCATCCTGTTGGCGTGTAACTTCTTCACATCCTGCAACGATGATGAAGGGAGCGGTGTCCCCGTCATCCATCACATCCGTCTTGTCGATCCTGAAAAGGCCGACAGCACGTTTACCGATGTAAACCCGGGAACCATGATTGTTGTTATCGGTGAAAACCTGACCGATGTGAAAAAAGTATTCATCAACGAACAACAGATTTCATTCAACAGCAACTACGGGACCTCTACCAACCTTATACTCACCATTCCCGGCGACCTGTTGCTGACGGGCGCCAATCCCGATTTGAAGGGCGAATTGCGTATCGAAACCTCGCACGGCATTGCCACGTACTCCATGCACGTGCTATCACCCGCTCCCTACATTACCCGTATAAGCACCACCTTCCCCGTGGAGACGGGTACAGCGCTACGTATCGTAGGCGGTAACTTCTACGAAATTCAACGTATCTATTTCACCACCGCTGTAGATGACATCACCGATGCTCCAGTTTCAGTAGAAGTGACGGACTACGAGGTGAACAAGGATTTTGATGAGATTTCCTTCCATGCACCGGCAGGCCTGATTGACGAAGGCAGCTTGGTGATAGAGTGTTACACCGCTTCTGCATTCACCCCCTTCCGACGCACGGCACTCCCGCCAAACATCAGCAAGGTTAGCTCCATGATGCCTATTACAGGGACCACAGTCACGGTCCTCGGACAAAACTTCATGGACATCGCATCCATCACGATGGGGAACCGTTCGGTGGATCTCTCCACGGTTACGGTAAGCGAAAGCAACGACAGGCTTACCTTCACCATGCCCCGTGCCCCGCAAGGCACTTGTTCACTCGCCATCACCACAATGGGGGGAACTGCCGAAGTACCCAACTTCTATCCTTTGGAAAACGTGGTGCTGAACTATGACAACATCGGTTTCTTCGTATGGGGCGGACAGGCCGCACCCGTCACAGCCGATGGCACGGCAGCGCCTTTCTTCTCGGACGGCAAGTGTTACTGCCTGTCGGGCGAACTGCCGGCATGGAACTGGTGGTGGGGACAATTGCAGAACTCCGCCGTATGGAACATTGACGCCGCTTTCCTGCCTGCCGCTACCCCGGCTTCCGAACTTGCCCTGCAATTCGAATGCTTTGTCGCACTGGAATATGGCGAAGGTCCGGTCTTCCGCATCTACCTCAAAGGAAACGAGGCACATAACTATACGGACTACCGACCCGTGAGCGACTTTACCGGGAAAATGGAAATCGGCCAATGGATGCAATGCAGCATTCCGCTCTCCGCACTTATAGACGAAGCCACTTGGGGCGAATTCCAAAACCGTGGCGGCGATGAACTGGCACTCCAGATGACTAACCCCACCGGTAACGGTCCGTATAACATGGAACTCTATTTTGACAATTTCCGAATTGTAAAGATGCAGTAATCCAACGGAACGATATAAATCGAAACACTGATTACACGAAACAACCTGTTCTTTCAAGGCACTGATTAAGCGAATTTAGCGGATTCTAAAAGCGATGCGTCATAATAAGCATTCTATGTTATAAAAAAAGGAATCTGCCCAATCTGCTTAATCAGTGCCTAAAAAAAGAAAAGCACCAGAATTCCTCAAACAAAATCAACTCTATATCATGACACAAATTCTCAAGAAAATATTATCAATCTGCCTGACCTTATTTCTGATAATGGCTTGTTCTGACAACAAAAAAGAACTGAAAATCAACATAGAGCCTACCTCCTTCCAATTCGGGCAAGAGGGTGGCAGCAAGAAGTTCGGCATCACTCCCAATGAACCCGCCACTTTCCAAAGTTCGGAAGCATGGTGTAAAGTATCCTTGGAAAGCAGCACGCCCGTACAGGCCATCTACAAGATAACCATAGAGCCGAACACCACCCCCGATGTGCGCAACGCCACCATCACCGTCAACGTACAAGAGTACGTGCAGGAAATCAATGTGGAGCAAGCGGCTCACATCCCAAGCGAAGAACCGGAGAAATACACTGTACGCGAAAATCTCACGACCCAACAACTGATTAACGAAATGGGACTAGGTATCAATTTGGGCAATACGCTGGATGCCGTAGGCGACTGGATAGACCCAAGCAATATCCTCAACTACGAACAAGCGTGGGGAAGCCCCATCATCACCAAAGAAATTATCGAAGGATATGCCAAGGCCGGTTATTCGTCCTTGCGCATTCCGGTCAGTTGGAGCAATCTGCTCTCCGATAACTATAAAGTACATCCCGACTTGATGGACCGTGTAGAAAATATTTTGAACTGGACTTTGGATTGCGGCATGGTAGCCATCATCAACATCCATCACGAAAATGAATGGATCAAACAAGTGCCCACCGACAGCAAAGCCAAAGAAAAATATACCTCCATCTGGAAACAGATATGCGAACGCTTCGAGAAGTACGGCGACCATCTGCTATTCGAGCCGATGAATGAAATCGGTTACGATGAAATTTGGACTCCGTGGAACGGCAGCGAAACCGACAAAGCAAAAGCACTGGGATATGTGAACGACCTCAATCAGCTTTTCGTTGACATCGTAAGGAACAGCGGAGGCAACAACGCCAAACGCCATCTGCTGGTGGAAATCTACAACACAGGTTTGGAATATGCCTACGACCCCTTATTCAAAATGCCGAATGACCCCGCCAACCGACTCGCCATAACCGTACATTACTATACACCCGCTACCTTTGCCATATTAGGTGCAGGTGAAGATGCCGGATGGGGCATAGGCCAAGAAAGCTGGGGAACAGAAGAAGACTTCAAGGAACTGAACAACAACATGGACCTCTTGAAAAAAAACTGCATAGACAAGGGAATTCCGGTCATCGTCGGTGAATATTGCGCCTCGTCCAAAGGCAGGACACAAGAAGTTGTGAGACTCTTCTGCGTATCCGTGACCGAAGCCATCTACTCGCGTGGCATGTGCCCAATGCTTTGGGACATCCCGGGAGGACAATACAACCGCCAGACTTGCCAGTTTGAAGACCCTCTTTTCTTGGAAGAAATGATGGCTATTCCTGCCAAATATCCACGAAATTAAGTAAGCACAATCACAAAAAACTGCAATGAACAGAATCACCACTTACTTCGCCAGCCTACTGCTCGCTTGCGCATTGACCGCACAAGCACAGCAATACCAACTAACTTCACCGGACGGGAAACTAATCGTCAATATCGAAGCCGGGGAAAACCTTCATTGGGCGATTACCCACGACGGTACCACAGTTCTCCTGCCCTCGGACATTGCCATGCAATGCGCCGAGGCCGAAGGAAAGCCCATTGCTTTCACCTTCGGAAAAAATGTGAAGGTGACCAAAGCCACCCGTACTTCCATCGACACCTCCTTCCCCACTCCTTTCTATAAGAAGGCAAGCGTAAAGGAGACTTATAACCAACTTACCTTGAAATGCCGGAACGGCTACAGCATACAATTCCGCGCCTACAATGACGGAGCCGCCTATCGTTTTGTTTCCGAACTGCGCAAACCTTTCTGCGTTAAGAACGAGATTGCAGAATTCAATTTCGACCGCGATTACCATGCCTTCGTGCCTTACATCAACGACAACCGTGCCGGCGAACGTTACTGTTACTCCTTTGAATCCTACTACGACGAGATTCCCCTCTCTCGCATGTACAAAGACTCGCTTGCCATTACCCCACTGATGGTGGAGCTGGAAAATGGGAAGAAAGCCGTCATTTTGGAAGCCGGATTGTCCAACTATCCCGGCATGTTCCTCACCGTCAACCCGCAAACACCTCACGGAGTAAAAGCCGAATTTGCCCCCTATCCACAGGAAACAGCCATCGGAGGCTATGACCGCCTGAATCTCGTCCCCACCAAGCGTGCCGATGTCATCAGCCAGCCCAATGATGCCCCCTACTTCTGCCCCAACGGATACCTTACGGGGAAACAGATCTATCCTTGGCGTGCCGTGCTTGTTGTTACCCATGACACACAGCTCGCTGACAACGACATGATGCAGCGCCTTTCACCCGAATGCCGCATCGCCGACACATCTTGGATTAAACCCGGGAAAGTGGCATGGGACTGGTGGAACACGTGCAACCTGACCGGCGTGGACTTCAAGGCAGGCATGAATACGCCCACCTATAAGAAATACATCGACTTTGCCGCCGAAAACCGGTTGGAATATATCATCATCGATGAAGGCTGGAGCGGAAAGGAGTCGTTAATGGAAGACATCAGTCCCGACATCAACCTCGAAGAGCTGGTGGCATACGGCAACCAAAAGGGCGTAGGCATCATCCTTTGGGCAAGCTGGCGCAACCTTACGGGAGGCGGCAACATCTCTGCCGCCATAGAACAAGTCATCAGCCATTACGCGCAGATGGGCATCAAAGGCTTCAAGGTCGATTTCTTCGACCGCGACGACCAACTCGCCATCTCATCTACCGAACAACTTGCAGCATGTGCCGCCAAGCATCACCTGTTGCTCGACCTACACGGGCTGAAACCCTTCGGCATCCAGCGCGCCTATCCCAACATCCTCAACTTTGAAGGGGTGAAAGGGCTGGAAAACAGCAAGTGGGAACCCATCGTGAACGGCGCCCCCTTGCATGACTTCCCGCGCTACGATGTCACCGCCCCCTATCTGCGCCAACTCATCGGCCCGATGGATTATACGCCGGGAGCCATGACAAATGCCACCCGTCCCTTGTTCCGCTCTGTCAACGACCATCCCATGAGCCAAGGCACACGCGTACACCAAATGGCCATGTACACCGTCTTCGAAGCGCCCTTACAGATGCTTGCCGACAGCCCCAGCAAATACATGAAGGAACAAGAGTGCACCGACTTCATCGCCAAGGTTCCCACTACCTTTGACGAAACCATTGCTCTTGATGGTAAAATAGCCGAATACATCACGATAGCACGCCGCAAAGGAGATACTTGGTTTGTGGGCTGCATGACCAACTGGACTTCGCGCAGTTGCACCATCGACCTCTCCTTCCTTGGTGAAGGCAACTACAAAGCCGAAATCTTTACCGACGGAACCAATGCCGACCGCGAAGCTACCGATTATAAAAAAGAGATACGCACCGTCACCGCCAAAGACAAACTCAATGTACAACTGGCACCCGGCGGTGGATGGACAGCACGAATTACAAAAAAATGAATCTGAGAAAACTGTTTCTGCCATTGTGTTCAGTAGCCTTGTGCCTGCAATCCTATGCACAAGACAAATCCTTCCTTAAGAATATGCTCTGGTATATAGACAACCCTTCTGTATTTGAAAAAGGACAAGAGGAAGGACACGCTTGGCATATGCCCGAAAAGAGCATGCTACTGAATGGGATATGGAAGTTTTTCTGGTGCGATACACCGGAAGGGATACCTGCACACTTTTTTAACCCCGAATTCCCGGATAAGCAATGGAGCGACATCAAAGTTCCCTCAAACTGGGAAATGCAAGGTTATGGTGACAAGCTGTTCAGAAATGTATCTGCTCCCTTCGGGGTGAATCCGCCACATGCTCCCAAAGAGTATAACCCTACCGGACTATACCGGCGAACATTCAAGGTACCTGCAAGTTGGGCGGCAAAAGACCAGATATTTTTAAGGTTCGAGAAAGTGGCATCCGCTTCTTTTGTATGGGTCAACGGTCATGAAGTGGGCTACAATGAAGGAGCACAAGAACCTGCCGAATACAACATCACTCCTTATTTGAAGCCGGGCGAAAACACGCTAGCTGTCTGTGTACTAAAGTATTCGGACGGCTATTACCTAGAAGGACAAGATTATTGGCGACTGGCCGGAATCTTTGACGACGTATGGTTGTACGCCACACCTGCTGTCAGGATATTCGACTGGCAAGTAATCACAGAGTTTGATAATACGTATACCGATTCGCAGTTAAGTATTCAGGTAAAAATCAAGGACTACCAAAAGAAGCCAAACGAGAATTATGGATTGAAAGCTTACTTAAAGGATAAAAACGGCAAGATTATCTGTAACTTTTCCGCAGCTCCATTTGAAATGGACGCTGCGGAAAAGACAATACAGTTGCATACCTTGGTACAAGAACCCCGGAAATGGACAGCCGAGACACCCGAGCTTTATACGCTCGGTCTGGAATTATCCAATCCGGCCGGTCTGCAGAAAGACAAGATAGAAACGGTCATCGGATTCAAAAAGACGGAAATCAAAGACGGTGTCTTTTATCTTAACGGTATCCCACTGAAAGTCAATGCACAAAATTCGCACATGCAGCATCCCGAAGAGGGACATGTCATGGACGAAGCCACCATACGCAAGGATTTTGAATTGTTGAAACAGTTTAATTTCAATGCCGTACGTACCTCTCACTATCCTCCGGTGAATAAGTATTTGGAACTGGCCAATGAATACGGACTTTATATCATAGACGAGGTGGGCGATGAAGCCCATGCCTCGGAATGGATTTCAAGTCTCCCGGAATACGAAGAGATGTATCGCGAGCGATGCCGCAGAATGGTGTTACGGGACAGAAACCATCCCTGCGTCTTGTTCTGGAGCGCAGGAAACGAAAGCGGTGAAGGTATCAACATTACCCACACCATTGAAGAAGGGAAATCGCTGGACCCTACCCGCTTCTGGATGTATGGCGGAAATGCATTCTCCCATCCGGCAGAAGATATTATCGGACCCCGTTACCCTACTCCTATGGAACTGGAAATGCAGGTAGGCATAGGAGAGGATTCCCGACCATCGTTTATGGATGAATACTTATCAGTTGCAGGCAATGCCGGCGGTGCCCTGGACGATTATTGGGAAGCCATCTACCGCCATCCCCGCCTGATGGGAGGGGCCATCTGGGATTTTGTAAGTCCGGGACTGACCGAACGGATAAGGCAAGTGGACGACCTTTCGCCCTTCCATACTCCCGCCCATCTGATGGGAAATGCCCGCTTGGTGAAGGAAGGAAAGAACACGGTGCTGGACTTGAACGGTCACGACCAATGGGTAGAGGTCTATCGTGCAGACAATGTGGAGTTGAACAGTAATGAACTGACACTCACTTGCAGAATCTACCCCCGGAAACTGGTAAGCAGTTGCGGCTCATTCATCACAAAAGGCAATTATCAGTTCGGGCTGCAACAACGCGGTAAAGATAAACTGGAATTTTATATCTATACTGATAAAAAGCATTCCGTATGCACCTCCTTGCCTACTGACTGGGAATACAACTGGCATCAAGTGACGTGCGTCTACGACGGACAGAAAATGTCCATCTATATAGACGGAGCAGAAAAGGCCTCCACACAAGCATCGGGCAATATCCGGAACTTCCCCTACCCCGTCAACATCGGTCGGAATGCAGAAACACACGGCCAAGAGACTTCGGTCTACATCTGCGATGCTCAAATAGACGAAGTCAGCATTTTCGCCAAGGCACTGACTTCCTCTTTTCACCCGGAAGAAGCCGCTCTGTGGCTAGATTTTGAGCAAGAGACGGAAAATGGTACATTCTACAGTTACGGCATCGGTGCACGTACGTACGGCAGCATCTGGCCCGACCGTAGCGTACAGCCCGAAATGTGGCAAATGAAGAAAACCGGACAACCTCTTTCTTTTTCCATGTCGGATGTGACAGAGGGAGTCGTTGAGTTATGGAATCGCAATCATTATACAAATGCTTCCCGATATGCCATACGATGGGAATTGAAAGAAGATGACAAGGTTATTCAATCGGGCGACTTGGCACTCTCAACAGCGCCGCTTAGCCAAGAGCTGGTGCACATACCTTATAAGAAGCCAGCCCTGATTCCCGGCAAAGAATACCGCCTGATGCTTCATGCCGTCCTGAAAAAAGATGAATTGTGGGCAAAAGCCGGACATGAGGTGGCATGGGAAGAACTTGAACTGCCTTGGAGCCTGCCATGCTCTTCGGAAGAAAAGGCTCAAGGCGTACCTTCCTATTCACTTTCGGAGAAAGAATTGGTTGTCTCCGGAGATGGCTTCAAATATGTATTCAACCGTACCGACGGACAACTGACGTCGATGGTTGTTCAAGATATGGAACTGCTGGAATCACCACTCCGGCTGAATCTTTGGCGTGCCCCGCTGGCCAATGAGCTGGACAACTGGAATGCCTCCAGCGCCCGCTCCTCCAACTGGAAAGAAGGTTACGGATACACGGTAGCCACAGAAATGTATTCTGCAGGGATTGACCGCCTGACACATCAGCCCCTCTCTTTTTCGGTGTCCGAAACCACCGAAGGCGTACATATACACATCATTGATGCGGAATTGATGGGCAAAGGAGAAAAAGAGAAAAAAGACCTCTACATCGAAGGAGTACAGAACAACGGCATCATCAACCACTATGAGTATATTATCAATAGTGAAGGGACGATAGAGATACGCCATGTATTGAAGCCTGAAGGGAAAATGCCGCTTTGGTTTCCTCGCATAGGACTTACGCTGACCGTAAGCGATGCGCTCGACCGAGTGAAATGGTACGGCCGAGGACCGCAAGAGAACTATCCGGACCGGAAAACCGGCTATCCGATGGGGATATATGCCTCTACCGTACAAGCTATGTACGAGCCCTATCTAATGCCACAAGATTACGGATTGCGGACAGATGTACGCTGGCTGCAACTGACCACGGACAAAGGCATCGGCCTTCAATTCAAGATGAACGAATGGTTCAACTTCAACATTTATCCGTACAGCACAGACAATCTGACGAAAGCGATGTATACCTACCAATTGCAGAAGCAGAAAGGCATGACCCTGAATCTCGATTATGCCACTACCGGGGTCGGCTGTACGGCCCGCGGTGTATTCGGTGCTTACAAGGCGATGCCGCAGGAATATCGGAGAACCATCAGCATAAGACCTATGATGAAATAAAAATATTGTATCGGACTGGTAAGATTATGAAAAACAAAAATTACTTTATTCTATTAGTGTTGTTTTTAAGCGCTTTACAAATAAAAGCGCAGTATTCATTCGACAACGTGCTTTATGGTGCAGCCTACTATCATGAATATATGCCCTATGAGCGACTGGATGAAGATATCCGGCTGATGAAAAGAGCCGGCCTGACAGTAGTGCGCGTTGGAGAATCTGCCTGGGGAGTATTTGAGCCGCAAGAAGGAAATTTTGAATTTGAATGGATGGACCGCATTCTGGACAAGATGCATGCAGCAGGAATCAAAGTCATCTTGGGAACTCCCACCTATTCCATTCCTGCATGGCTGGCATACAAACACCCGGAAGTGCTGGCAGAACACGCCAAAGGAAACAAAGCCTATTATGGAATCAGACAGAACATGGATTTTACAAACCCGACCTACCAATTCTATTGCGAACGGATTATCCGCAAGATGCTGGAAAGATATGCACAGCATCCGGCAGTCATCGGGTATCAAGTGGACAACGAAACAGAAGCGCGCGGAGTAAACAACAGAGACTATTTCTTCGGATTCAGGAACTACATCAAACAGAAATTCAACAATGACCTGAATCTGCTTGCCAAGGAATGGGGAATGAACTACTGGGGAATGAACATCAACACCTGGGAAGAGTTCTATCCGCGCGATGGAGTGACAAGCCCCTCGTACAAGAATGAATGGGAACGCTATAACCGGAAGGAAGTGGCCGATTTTCTGAATTGGCAGTGCGACCTTGTAAATGAATACAAGCGTAAAGACCAATTTGTCACCCACTGCTTTATGCCCGACTTCCATAATATAGACCAAGTGGAAAGTTTCAGGCAGATGCAATATCCTGCCATCAATGTCTATCACGATGTACAGGATAAACAAGACGGCCAGCGCATCGCTTATGCCGGTGACTTCGTGCGCACCGTGGCCGACAACAATTACATCGTCATGGAAACCAACGCACAAGGCATCGGCTGGGATGCCCGCACCCAGTTTCCTCCCTACGACAACCAGTTGCGGCAGAATGTGTACGCACATTATGCTTCCGGAGCCAATATGGTGGAATACTGGCACTGGTCTACCCTGCACTACGGGCAGGAGACATACTGGCGAGGCGTGCTGGGCCATGACCTCCAGCCCAACCGCATATACAAGGAATTCACCACCACCGCCAAAGAGTTGGAAAGAATAGGCAGCCACATCGTGAACTTGAAAAAGAAAAACCGGGTAGCTATCCTCTACAGTCATGATTCTTATCATGCTCTCGGCTTCATGCCCTACACTTACAAGAGCAATTATCCCATTGATATGGTGCATAAAGCCCTCTATTTCCAAAACATAGAAACGGACATCATCCCTTGTGACAAGACAACCGATTTCAGCGGATATGACATGCTTGTCATTCCCCCTTTGTATGTGGCTACCGACCAATTGCTATTAGCCATTGATGAATTCGTACAGTCCGGCGGACACGTGGTAATGATGCACAAAAGCGGTTACTGCAATGAGCACTCCGCAGTTCGGGCCACCTTGGCTCCCGGGCCGCTACGCAAAGCCTGCGGCTTCCATTACCAGGAATTCTCCACTATCGGTGACTTATCATTAAAGGATAACCCCTTTCAATTAGAGGGAAAGAACCAGATAAGCGACTGGTATGAATTCCTGATTCCCGAGACAGCCACCCCGTTGGCTTATGCAGAGCATCCGTTCTTCGGCAAATGGCCCGTTGTCACCGAAAACAAGTATGGCAAAGGCAAACTGACCTACATAGGAGCCTACCCTTCGCAGGAATTGCTGAATGCCATCGTGCGAAAGGCAGCCATCCATGCCGGTATCATCTCTTCAGAGAGCGACGTGTTCCCCATCATACAGCGTTCGGGAATAAACAAAGCCGGAAAAGCCATCCGTTACTTCTTCAATTACAGCAGCGAGAGTAAAGAAATCACTCATAACTATCCGACATCCAAAGAGCTGATTTCCGGCAAGACTGTAAAAGAAGGAGACCATGTAACATTGCCCCCCTGGGGAGTTCTCATCATGGAAGTTTATTGACCATCAGAAAACATGAGAAAAAATGAGAAAAAAGATATTTGCCTTTCTATTGCTAAGTACCCTATATGCCGGCGCCCAAGAAGTTCCGGACTGGGAGAATCCTATTGTAGTCGGCATCAACAAAGAGCCGTATCATGCCACACTGACATTGCCTTCGCAAAAAGTCGATTGCAAAGAAATCATATCCCTGAACGGCAAGTGGCGATTCCAATGGTCTGCCGACCCGGGAAAGCGCCCGGCCGACTTCTACAAGAATGATTTCAATACCGACACATGGGATACCATCACAGTGCCGGGAGCATGGCAATTGCAAGGTTATGGGAAACCTATCTATTCCAACGTAAACTATCCCTTCCAGAAGGATGCACCCAGAGTGACAAGCGAGCCTCCCGCCGAATATTACAGTTACGGGCACAGAAATCCCACAGGCTCTTATGTCACCACGTTCGAAGTGACGCCCGATATGAAAGACAAGTGCCTATACCTTCACTTTGAAGGAGTAAAATCGGCCATGTATGTCTGGGTAAACGGAGAGCGGGTAGGCTACAGCCAGAATTCGATGTCGCCTGCCGAGTTTGACATAACCGAATTTGTGAAGAACGGAGCCAATCGTCTGGCAGTGGAAGTGTATCGGTGGTCGGACGGCAGTTATCTGGAAGACCAGGACATGTGGCGGCTTAGTGGAATACTCAGGCCGGTAGAGCTATGGGTACGTCCCCGGACAAATATCCGGGACTATAGGTTCAGCAGCGACTTGTCGGACGACATGCGTTCAGCTACATTCGGAACCGAAATTTGGATAAGAAACCAGACCGACCGCAAAGTAAAAGACCTGACCGTAGAAATAAACCTGGTGGGGAAAGACAACAGAGGAAATAAACTCGACAAAAAAATGGTGGCTCCCGTAGGTACTATTCAGGCCTTTTCTGAAACGAGCGTCACACTGTCCGAAATGCTCCGGGAGCCTCAACTATGGTCTGCCGAAAAACCGCATCTATATGACATCCACATCAAGCTTCGCAGGAAGAATGAACTTTTGGAATCGTTCGAATACCATTGGGGCATACGGAAAATAGAAATCGCGGGAGACGTCTTCAAAGTCAACGGGAAAGCCGTCAAGCTGAAAGGAGTGAACCGTCACGACTTCCATCCCCGTATGGGATTCTTTGTCGACAGCCGGACGATGGAGAGAGATATCCGGCTGATTAAACAAGCCAACATCAACATGATACGCACGTCCCACTATCCACATCTGCCATTGCTGTACGAGCTATGTGACAAGTATGGAATCTACGTAATGGACGAAGCGAACCACGAAAGTCATGCCTACGGTTTGGGGAACAAAGTATTAGGAGACAACCCTCAATGGACACTGGCCCATGTGGACCGGGCAGTAGCCGTGGTGGAAAGGGACAAGAACCATCCGTGCATCCTATTCTGGTCATTGGGCAACGAGGGTGGAAGCGGTGCCAATTTGCGAGCTATGGCAGACACAATCCGTGCCTTAGACCCCACCAGGCCGATATACGACGATACAGACCGCACCGTATCCGACGTCTATGACGAAGCCTATCTGCATCCCAACGCTTTGAAGGAACTTGGCGAGAAAATAACCGACCGCCCCGTATTCGTGAGAGAGTATGCCTACGCCATGGGAAATTCCATCGGCAACCTCAAGGAGTATTGGGATGTGATTGAAAAGGACGAAAGTATTATCGGAGCTGCCATTTGGTGCTGGGTAGACCAAGGCATTCCTAAAAAGCTTAACGGTGCACCGTTAAGTTTCGGCGAGAGCCCCTCGTCACTCCCATTACTGCCCGATGAATTCTGGGCGTATGGAGGAGATTTCGGGGACTATCCCAACGACGGTCCCACCGGCATTAACGGGCTGGTATCTCCCGACCGGGTGCCTCACCCCCATTACTATGAAGTACAAAAAGTATATCAATACATCAAGTTTGAAAAGAAGGGAACACAGCAAATCAAATTGACCAACGGGTATGCGTTTTCCGATTTGGATGAATTCGATTACAGCTATGAGTGGATATGCAACGGAAAGGCTGTACGCAACGGCGACCTCCACTTGTCCGAAGGGAATCTGCTGGAGGTACCTTCAAGACCGGATAAGTGTGGGGAACTTTGCCTCAATGTATATGCCACGTTGAAGGAATCCACGATGTGGGCAGAGAAGGGCTTCAAAGTTGCCAAGGAACAACTTACGTATCATGACTATGAATTCCCACAATTGAAGGATGACGGCGGGAAGGCCACGTTTAAGGAGACACCCGAAGCGGTGGAAATTATAGCCGCCGATGCCTTGTTCACCATAGAAAAAGGTACCGGTGCTTTGGTGAGTTGGCGAGTCAAGGGAGAAGAGTTGTTGCACAGTGCCTTGGAACCCTATTTTTGGAAACCGGCAAATGACATTCAGGTCCGCAACGGCTACAATGAACGTTTGAGCGCTTGGAAAAATGCAGAGCAAAAACGTATCGTAAAGGCATACCAAGCAACCGTAAACGATGGTATGGTGATAGTGGATGCCAGTCTCTCCCTCCCCCGGATAGGAGCCGGTTACCATCTCCGCTACACTGTGGACGGCAAAGGCCGCATACAAGTAGAAGCAACCTATCAGCCTGAAAAGGAAGATATTCCGCTGATGCCCAAATTCGGTATGCGCATGAGAATGCCCTCGGCGCTGAACCGGATAGCCTGGTACGGACGCGGCAAGTTCGAGAACTATCCTGACCGCAAGAGCGCTGCTTTCCTGGGAGTCTACGAGTGTGGCATACACGAATTTATCACGAACTACATCGTACCGCAAGACAATGCCAACCGGTGCGATACACGCTGGTTCATGCTGGGAGACAGTGAGCGATGGAAAATACAAGTCAAAGGCCTGCAACCCCTATGTTTCCGTATATGGCCCTACGGGGAAGAAGACCTGGAAGGGAAAGAGCATGCGCACGAACTGCCCGAACGCGACTTCATCAACCTGAATATCGACTCCAACATACACGGAGTAGGTGGAAACGACGGATGGGGCGCACAGACCATGAAGCCATACACCATTGACGGCAATCGCTCCTACCGGTATGGGTTTATCATGGAGTATATGGACAAAACAGAATAATCCGTTCATCAATGCATTCAAAAAGGGAATAAACATTTTGTAAACAACAATAAAGGTATGAAAAGAAACATCTTTAAAACAATTCTCCTATCCGCCTGCATCCTGCAAGGGGGCAGTGCATTGGCACAACAAGAGAAAGCAGAACCGGGCAAGTTCTCACCTACCTGGGAGTCATTGTCCCAATACGAAGTGCCCGAATGGTTCCGCAACGCCAAATTCGGCATATGGGCACACTGGGGTCCGCAATGCCAACCCGAGGCCGGCGACTGGTACGGTCGTGGCATGTACGAAGAGGGCGGTGCTGCCTACAAGTGGCACTTGGAGCATTACGGACATCCTTCGGAATTCGGCTTCAAGGATGTAATCAACGAATGGAAAGCCGAGAAATGGAATCCGGAGAGGCTGGTAGCCCTTTTCAAGAAAACCGGTGCCCGATATTTCTTTGCCATGGGTAATCATCACGACAACATGGACTTGTGGGACAGTAAATACCAATCATGGAACTCCGTCAACATGGGCCCCAAGCGAAACGTACTGGGCGAATGGGAGAAAGCGGCCCGCAAAAACAAACTGCCCTTCGGTGTCAGCATCCACTCCTCCCATGCTTGGACATGGTATGAAACTGCACAAGGAGCCGACAAGAAAGGCCCATACGCAGGAATCTCCTACGATGCCCGCGTAGTGACTAAGGAAGACGGCAAGGGAAAATGGTGGGAAGGCTACGACCCGCAAGAGCTATACGTACAGAATCATGCCCTGAGCGGACATGCTTGGGTGGCATGGGACTGGCCCGAAGGAACCTCTGTCCCCCCGCAGAGTTACTACGACAACTTCTTCGACCGCACAGTGGACATGATAAACAAATATCATCCCGACCTGGTCTATTTCGACGACAGCGTACTCCCCTTCTGGCCCATCAACGATACGGGGCTGAAAGTCGTGTCGCACTACTATAACCAAAACATGAAGCTTCACAAGGGCAATCTCAATGCTGTAGTCTTCGGAAAGAAGCTGGAAGCTAAACATAAAGAGGCCATCGTATGGGATGTAGAAAAAGGGGTTCCATCGGAATGCCAGGACAAGGCGTGGCAAACCTGTAGTTGCCTCGGTACTTGGCACTATAACCGCTCTGCTTACGAAGACAACTGGTATAAATCAGCCGAGACCGTCATCCACATGCTCATTGACATCGTCAGTAAAAATGGCAACCTATTACTAAGCGTACCAATGAAAGGAAACGGCACCATCGACGACAAGGAAGAAAAAATTCTGGAAGACATAGCCGCCTGGATGGAGGTGAACGGAGAAGGAATATTCGACACACGTCCCTGGTGTATTTATGGTGAAGGTCCCTCCACAGAAACAGCAATACCTTTGGACGGAGCAGGATTCAACGAAGGCAAGAACGCACCCTACACTTCTGCCGACATCCGGTTTGTGAAAAAAGGGAAATACTTGTATGCCCATATCATGAAATGGCCCTCAGACGGAAAAATACAGATAAAATCACTGGCTACCGGCAGTCCCTACTGCAAAGGAGAAATCGAAAAGGTAGAATTATTAGGAGGCGGAAAGGCAAAGTTCAGAAGAACTTCCAAAGGCTTGCTTATTGACCTTCCCAAAGACAAGACACCCAATCCTATTTCTTTGGTACTGAAAATCACTAACCGTTAAACTGCTGATATTGTATGAAAAAGGGATTTTTTTTAAGACTATTTGTCCTGCTGATGCTGACATTTTTCATAGCAGAACAAGGCAGAGCACAAACCTACCAACGCACCTCACAAGGCATAAAAAGCACTGTGCAAGGTATAAATATAGATATTAGCTTCTTCTCTCCTGTCACCGTGAGAATCTTAAAATCGCCTGACGGCTGGAAGTATACCAAAGAAAGCTTGTCGGTCATCGGGCAACCGGAAAAAGTAAAACTATCCGTCTCTTCGAAAGGGGGCATATTGACTATCAAAAGCCATCAGCTTACAGTCCATCTCAACGAAGAGACCGGACAAATAACTTTTGCCTCTTCCGATGGAAAATCGCTGTTGCAGGAACAAAATAAAGGCGCACGTTTTGATGATTTCAACGATGCCGGCACAAAAACCTTCAGCGTTTATCAATCGTTCACCTTAGAGAAAGACGAAGCTATTTATGGATTGGGACAATTGCAAAACGGCAAAATGTCGCAACGTAACCAGACCAAACGCCTTATCCAAGACAATCTTGAGGATGTGATTCCCTTCTTCCAGTCCGTCAAAGGCTACGGTCTCTTTTGGGACAACTATTCGCCAACCATCTTCAAAGACAATCAAGAAGAGACATCCTTCCTTTCTGAAGTCGGCGACTGCATTGACTACTATTTCATGTACGGCGAAAATGCCGATGGAGTAGTTGCCCAGATGCGCTACCTCACAGGACAAGTGCCCATGTTTCCATTATGGACATATGGATTCTGGCAAAGCCGTGAACGCTACAAAAGCCAAAAAGAGATTGTTGGCGTAGTGCAAAAATACCGCGAACTGGGTGTGCCCCTCGATGGAATTATCCAGGATTGGAGATACTGGGGAAGCAACTACCTGTGGAACGCAATGGATTTTTTGAACGAAGAATTCTCCGACCCCAAAAAAATGATGGAAGACATACACGGAATGAATGCCCACATTATCATCTCCATTTGGTCAGCTTTCGGACCACATACCAAACCCTATCACGAGTTGGATAAAGGGAACATGCTCTTCAACTTCCGCACATGGCCCGAATCCGGTTCCGAGAAGTGGCCTCCCAATATGGACTATCCATCCGGTGCCCGCGTGTACGATGCCTACCATCCGCAAGCACGCGACATCTATTGGAAGTACCTGAACGAGAACCTACGTTCTGTGGGTATAGACGGCTGGTGGATGGACTCTACCGAACCCGACCATTTTCACCCCATTCCTGAAGATTTTGACACGCCCACCTATTTGGGGTCATTCCGTAAAGTACGCAATGCCTACCCTTTAATGAGTGTAGGTGGAGTGTACGACCACCAGCGTGCCGTAACTTCGGATAAACGCGTATTTATCCTTACCCGCTCAGCCTTTGCCGGCCAGCAACGTTATGGTGCCAATACATGGACAGGAGATATCACAGCATCATGGGAAGTTTTGGAGAAGCAAATACCTGCGGGATTAAACTTCTCACTATGCGGCATTCCCCATTGGAACAGCGATATCGGCGGATTCTTCCTATGGCAATATCCCTTGATGCTGGATGACCCGGATTATCGCGAGCTTTATGCCCGTTGGATACAGTTCGGTACATTCTGTCCCATGATGCGATCACATGGGGAAGGTGCTCCCAGAGAAATCTATCAATTCGGCAAAAAAGGCGAGCCAATATACGATGCGATTGAGAAATACATTCGGTTACGCTACAGTTTGTTACCATACATCTACACAACTGCCTGGGAGGTAACTGCCAATCAGTCCAGCTTCATGCGTGCCTTGGCAATGGATTTTGCCCACGATCGCAACGTGTGGAACATCCACAATCAGTATATGTTTGGCAAATCCCTATTGGTATGCCCTGTAACCCAACCCATGTATACCCAAACAGTTTCGGACACCATCCGTGTAGAAGATTTCAGTACCGTTAAGTCTATGCGAATATATCTGCCTAAAAATACGGAATGGTATGATTTTTGGACCAATCAGAAACACTCCGGCGGACAATATATCGTGAAAGATACCCCTATTGACATTTTACCACTTTATGTGAAAGCAGGTTCCATCCTGCCAATAGGTCCCGAAGTGCAGTATAGCACCGAAAAATCATGGGACAACTTGGAGATAAAAGTGTATCCCGGTTGTAACGGCGAATTCACACTTTACGAAGACGAGAATGACAACTACAATTATGAAAAAGGAATGTACAGCACCATTACGATGAAATGGAATGACCGTACTCGCATGCTCACTATTGAAAATCGGAAAGGAGAGTTTTCCGGTATGTTGAAAGAACGGAAATTCAACATAGTAACTGCTGATGGCGCAAAAAAGGCAGTGGCTTATAATGGGAAAAAAGTAACGGTTAAAATGTAATGGTTTCTAAAAACAGCTATTAATTTGCATTATGGAAATAAATACTCGTATGAAAAAATATCATCATTATCTTACCCTTTTAAGTTTATTTATGCTGCTCGGCATCCTGAAATTGCAAGCAGCGATACAACTCCCTGCCATATTTTCCAACCATATGGTGCTACAACGTAACTCAGAACTTACTTTCTGGGGATGGGGTATTCCGGGAGAAACAATTTCCATCGCCCCCGAATGGATGAAAGGAGAAATAATCAAAACCCAAGTCAATAATACGGGGAAATGGTCAGCCCGTGTACCTTCCGGCGAAGCCGGCGGACCTTATGAGATTCGTTTCAGCGGCTCGTCAGAAGTAACCTTGACCGATGTCATGCTAGGCGAAGTTTGGCTGTGCAGCGGACAATCCAATATGGAATGGAGCGCCAACCACGGCATAAAGAACGGAGACGAGGAAACGGCAAATGCCCATTGTCCCAATCTCCGAATTTTTCACGTGGCCAGAATAGCCGCCCCGTTCCCTCAAGAAAACTGTTTCTCGCAATGGACACAGTGCACGCCCGAAACGATGCGCAGCACGAGTGCCCTGGCCTACTTCTTCGGCCGCAACATCCAGGAAGAGCTGGACGTGCCGGTAGGAATCATCGTAGCCGCATGGGGCGGAACCACCGCCGAGACATGGACGCCCCGCGAATGCGTAATGAGCGACCCGGTCTTGTGCGACTATCCGTATGAATCCAATCCTTGGTTTCCGGCTGAAACAGGCACGTTGTACAACAGCATGATTTATCCCGTGATGCCCTACGGCATTGCCGGATGCATCTGGTATCAGGGAGAAGCCAACCAAGGCCGTGCCAGCTCCTACGCCCGGGTGATGCAGCGGCTGATAGGCTCGTGGCGTACCGGATTTAACAAGGAATTCCCATTCTATCTGGTCCAGATAGCCCCCTTCCAATACCACTCCAAAGACAACGGACCGGCACTGCTACGCGAGCAGCAGGCCATGTTGCCCGAAATGCTGGACAAGGTCAAGATGATTACCGTGTCAGATTTGGTGGACAATGTGCAGGACATCCATCCACGTGACAAAAGAAGCGTAGGCAAACGTCTCGCCAATCTTGCACTGGACGATACATACCATATATATGCAGGCCCCTATAAAAGCCCGGTCTTTGAAAGCGCCTGCCGCAAAGGCAACCATGTGACAATCTCTTTCAAAGACATAAAGAACGGACTGGCCGTACACGGGAAAAGGATAGAGGGGCTGATGATGGCCGCAGCCGGCCAGGAATGGCAAGAGGCCCGGGCCAGGATAGACGGGGGAAAGCTGATTGTCCCGGTAAAAGGAATCGAAAGCCCGGTTTCCATTCGCTACTGCTTCAGTGACGCTGCTCAAGGCAACCTTTTTTCAACGGAAGGCATCCCCTTAGCCCCCTTCCGGGCAGACAGCATTGCCTCTTCTGAAAACATTCCGGTTTCTACAGACAGCGCTTTGGAAGAATCTTTTGAATTCTCGCCCAAGTTCTCTACCGGCAATGCCAATCCCCTTCTCGACTTCCAATACATGGCCGACCCCACAGCAGTGGTGCACGACGGCCGCATTTATGTGTACGGTACTAACGACCACCAGCAATATGATGTAGTGGGCCGTAACGGGAAAAACACCTATCAGCACATCCATTCGCTGACGATGGTCTCTTCTGACGACATGGTGAACTGGACTTATCACGGAGTAATCAATGTAAAGGCTCTGGCTCCCTGGGGAATGGCTTCGTGGGCACCTTCCATCGCTTCGCGCAAGGAGGCCGACGGCAAAACCCACTTCTATCTGTACTACTCCAACAGCGGTTCCGGTGTAGGTATGCTGACTGCCACTTCCCCCGTGGGGCCCTGGACAGACCCATTGGGCAAATGTGTGGTAGACGGTAATACTCCAGGACTCGGCAAGTGTAAAGCTCCCTTCGATCCGGGAGTAGTCATCGACGACAAGGGCATCGGCTGGCTCTCCTTTGGCGGGGGCGACAGCGACGACTACATTCCCGGAGACGCACGCATCGTGCGGCTGGCAAATGACATGAAGACGCTGGACAGCGAAATAGTTGAAATAAAAGCGCCATACCACTTTGAAGCAAACGAACTGAACTATCTGAACGGCACTTGGATTTACACCTACAACACCAACTGGAAGAACCGGGATGCATGGCCCCACAAGGATATAGACAAGCCGAGCCGGTGCTGCATGAGCTACATGACGAGTCGCACGCCACTTGAGACAGACAGCTGGACCTATCGGGACAACTACTTCAAAAATCCCGGCGACTATGGCATGTCCGACAGCAACAACCATACACATCTGGTAAAATTTCAAGGGAAGTACTATCTCTTCTACCACTCACTGGGTTTGCAGGACAGCCGCGACCTCAAAGTGGGCGTCCGCAGTATCTGCGTGGAAGAAATAGAGGTGGACGAAAAGGACCTCACTATCCACATGGGCACAGCCACAGCCAAGGGCGTTTCACAAATCAAGCCTCTCGACCCGTTTGCGCAGCAACAGGCCGAGACCACAGCCGCCACACGCGGCGTTGCCTTTGAACCGACCGGACAGACAGGCAACATGTCTGCCGTAGGAAACAAGAGCGGACAGGCCATCTGTGTCCGCGGTGCGGAATTCCCGCAATCACCTCAAGCCATACAGATGAAGATAAAAGGGAAAGGCTCCATCGAAATACACATGGACAGTCCAGACGGTCCGCTCCTATCCACCTTGACCTTTGATACCGATACGTGGCAAACATTGACAAAGCCGTTGGACAAACAGATAAAAGGCAAACACGACATTTACTTCGTATTCGGGAACGGAAAGTTCTTATTTGACGAATGGAAATTCACAAAATAATGAATCCGTCGGCAGAATCTGCCCAGTATCTCTTCACCCTTGTGATGATATCGCTGCACAATTCGAGCCAACACACAACAAGCTAGCAAGTTACTTTGCCAGCGTTTTGCCACCATATTGGCAAAGTTTTGCCATGCCTTTGGCAAAGCTTTGCCTATGTGGTGGCAAAACCTTGCCAACTTGTCGGCAAGAAAGACAAAAGCAACATCGCTGTCCGCAAAGAGGCGGAAGCACGTCCTCAATATAATTCCGCTAACGGGAAAGAGACAGATTGGTTCCATTAACGGGCAGAAGTTTTAAAAAATGGGAAGGATTTGGCACAATAGTTCCGCGCAAATTCTCATTTATCGAACAAAAATTGTATTTTTGCCTGCGACTGAAAAATCAGTAATATCATAGAATAGACAATTCCCGAACAAATATGAGCGAAGATTTTGAAGCACCGAAAGATGATTTGGACAAGGAACTCCCGGCCGGGAGCGAAGAACACTCGGATTACAAACCTGCGGACGCAAAGGATGCCAATATAAAGCACCAACTGAGCGGCATGTACCAGAATTGGTTTCTGGACTACGCCTCATACGTTATATTGGAACGTGCCGTACCCCATATCATGGATGGTCTGAAACCCGTACAGCGGCGTATCCTCCACTCCATGCGCCGCATGGAAGACGGGCGCTACAACAAGGTGGCGAACATCGTAGGACATACCATGCAGTTCCATCCGCACGGTGATGCTTCTATCGGCGATGCTCTGGTACAACTGGGACAAAAGGACTTGCTCGTGGATTGCCAGGGAAACTGGGGTAACATTCTGACGGGTGACAGCGCCGCTGCCCCCCGTTATATCGAAGCACGTCTCTCCAAGTTCGCACTGGACGTGGTATTCAACCCCAAGACCACCGAATGGAAACTCTCTTATGACGGGCGAAACAAAGAACCGGTTACACTACCGGTAAAATTCCCACTGCTGCTTGCACAAGGTGTGGAAGGTATTGCCGTAGGCCTGTCATCCAAAATATTACCACATAACTTCAATGAGCTGTGCGATGCTTCCATCAGCTATCTGCACAACGAAGAATTCAAGCTGTACCCCGACTTCCAGACGGGAGGCAGTATCGATGTATCCAAATACAACGACGGTGAACGTGGCGGTGCGATACGCGTGCGCTCCAAAATAGAAAAGATAGACAACAAGACACTTGCCATTAAGGAAATTCCTTACGGGAAAACGGTGGCCAGTGTATGCGACTCCATCGTAAAGGCCAGCGAAAAAGGAAAAATCAAGATACGTAAGGTAGAGGACCTAACATCCGGCAGTGTGGAAATATTAGTGCATCTAGCCCCGGGTGTATCATCCGACAAGACCATCGATGCCCTCTATGCCTTCACCGACTGTGAAGTGAGCATCTCTCCCAACTGCTGTGTCATCGACGACCAAAAGCCCCACTTCCTCACCGTGAGTGATGTATTGCGCAAATCAGTCGACAACACATTGGCACTGCTACGCCAGGAACTGGAAATCCGTAAGGGAGAGATACTGGAAAGCCTGCATTTCGCTTCACTCGAAAAGATATTCATTGAAGAACGTATTTACAAGGATAAGGAGTTTGAACAAGCCAAAAACATGGATGCCGCCTGCGAACATATCGATGAGCGCCTGACTCCCTACTACCCGACTTTTATCCGCGAAGTGACCAAGGAAGACATCCTCCGGCTGATGGAGATAAAGATGGCACGTATCCTCAAATTCAACTCCGACAAGGCAGAGGAACTGATAGCACGCATGCGAAAGGACATAGAGGAGATAGACCACCATCTGGCAAACATCGTGGAATATACCGTCGACTGGTTCCGTATGTTGAAGGACAAGTACGGCAAAGCCTTCCCCCGCCGCACGGAACTGCGTAACTTCGACACCATCGAAGCAACCAAAGTCATCGAAGCCAACGAAAAGCTGTACATCAACCGCGAAGAGGGGTTCATCGGAACTGGATTGAAGAAAGACGAATTCATAGGCAACTGCTCGCCCATAGATGACGTGATTATCTTCTTCCGCGATGGAAAATATATCATCACACCGGTGGCCGACAAGAAGTTCGTGGGCAAGAATATACTTTATGCCAACATTTTTAAGAAGAACGACAAACGTACCATCTACAATGTCTGCTACCGTGACGGCAAGGAGGGGACAAGCTATATCAAGCGTTTTGCCGTCACTTCCGTGGTGCGTGACCGCGAATACGATGTGACACAAGGTACTCCCGACTCCCGTATCACCTACTTCACCGCCAATCCCAATGGAGAAGCTGAAATCATCAAGGTAACCCTGAAACCCAATCCCCGTGTACGCCGTATTATCTTCGAGGAGGATTTCAGCAACATCAATATCAAGGGACGGCAGGCCATGGGAAATATACTCACGAAACTCCCCGTACACAAGATAGCCTTGAAACAACGTGGAGGCTCCACGCTGGGTGGACGGAAAGTCTGGTTCGACCGTGATGTGCTACGTCTCAACTACGACGGGCGCGGAGAATATCTCGGAGAATTCCAGAGCGAAGACACCATCCTTGTCGTACAGAACAGCGGAGAGTTCTATGCCACCAACTTCGACTTGAACAATCACTATGACGATGGCATACGCGTATTGGAGAAATACGATCCGAACAAAGTATGGACCGCCGTACTCTACGATGCCGACCAGCAGAACTATCCTTACATCAAGCGTTTCTGCTTCGAGGCAACCGCCCGCAAGCAAAACTACTTGGGAGAAAACAAGAACAGCAGCCTCATTCTGCTGACAGACGAGTGCTACCCACGTTTAGAGGTGGTGTTTGGCGGCCACGACAATTTCCGAGAGCCGATGGTGGTGGAAGCCGACGAATTCATCGCCGTGAAAGGCTTCAAAGCAAAAGGTAAGCGCCTGACCACCTATACTATAGAAACCATCAACGAATTAGAGCCTACCCGCCAACCTGAACCCTCGCAGAAAACCGAAGAGCAGGAAACGGATGAAGAACCGGAAATTCTGGACCCCGACCACGGTAAAAGCGAAGGGGACATACTGGACGAGATGACAGGACAGATGAAACTCTTTTGATGAAGGACGGAAATGAAGTATTAGTGGCTAACGATTACTAATTTGTAATTGATAATTTAATATGTACATATACAAGATAATAATCCTATGCGGACTGCTCTTGGGAAGTGTCGGACTGAAAGCACAAGAAGCACAATGCAGCATCGACCGGAAGCTACGGGCTGACTCCACCAACCGTAACCGTATTATCACCCGTGCCACCATGTATGGTGTCGGCTTCACCAACGTGTTCGACACTTATCTTTCACCTCAGGAGTATAAGGGAATCGATTTCCGTATCTCCCGCGAAAGCATGCGGATGACACGGTTGATGGACGGCAACGTGTCTCTGCAAACTTTCTTCCAGGCAGACTTGGGATATACACACAACAAAGTAGACAATAACAATACATTCTCCGGACTGGCCAACTGGAACTACGGCCTGCATTATAATTTTCCAATCACGGGCAATTTCAAACTGCTTGCCGGAGGAGTCGGCGACTTCAACGGTGGCTTTGTCTATAATCTGCGCAACGGAAACAACCCCGCCCAAGCACGTGCCTATATCAACCTTGCCGCATCTGGAATGGCTATTTGGGACTTGCGCATCAAGAACCGTCCCATCACACTACGCTATCAGGTAAATCTTCCCTTGGCAGGTATCATGTTCATGCCCAACTATGGACAGTCCTACTACGAGATATTTACGTTAGGACATTGGGACGGAGTAGTGAACTTCACCTCCCTGCACAACCAGCCCTCTCTGAGACAAATGCTGACCGCAGACTTTCCGGTGGGACGTGCCCGGATGCGTTTCGCTTACATATGGGACGCACAACAGTCCAAAGTAAATGAAATAAAGACACATACTTACTCGCATGTATTCATGGTGGGGTTCGTAAAGGAACTCTATCTGTTTCCTAACAAGAGAAAGTAAAAAGTGACAAGGTGATAAACGATAAGATGATAAGGATAATGTGCATGAAAAGAAGATATATTTTAATAATTTGGAGTATCCTACTCACGTTATTGCCCCTATTGAACGGATGTATTCGTGAGGAAGAGTTCGACAATACCCCACAAGGCAATTTCGAAGCCTTGTGGAAAATAATAGACGAACAGTACTGCTTCCTGGACTACAAGCAAATAGACTGGGATGCCATCCATGACAAGTACCAGCCACTCATTACCCCGGGAATGAGCTACGACGGTCTATTTGAAATATTAGGTAACATGCTTGCCGAGTTAAAAGACGGACATGTCAACTTGTACTCTTCTTCCAACATGGCGCGCTACTGGGACTGGTATCTGGATTATCCTCGTAACTTCAACGAAAGTATCATTGAAAAGTACCTGGGAAGAGACTACCGCATTGCTGGAGGCGCCAAATATACCATATTGGAGGACAACATAGGATATATCTATTACGGTGATTTCTCCAGCGGCATCGGAAACGGCAACCTGGATGAGATTCTGTTATACCTTTCCGCTTGTAACGGCCTAATTATCGACGTGCGCAACAATGGTGGCGGCAACCTGACAAACGCCACCCGAATGGCACAACGCTTCACGAATGAAAAAGTACTGACGGGATATATTCAGCACAAGACCGGCAAAGGGCACAATGATTTCTCAGACCCGACTCCCATTTATGTGGAACCTTCCAACAGCATCCGCTGGCAAAAGAAAGTAGTCGTCCTGACCAACCGCCATTCTTATAGTGCAACCAATGATTTCGTCAACTCCATGCGCTGCTTCCCCAATGTCACCTTGGTCGGTGACAAAACCGGCGGCGGTTCGGGTCTGCCGTTCTCTTCGGAACTGCCCAACGGATGGGGGGTACGCTTTTCTGCCAGCCCGCACCTCGATGCCCAAAAACAGCATATCGAGTTCGGCATCGACCCGGACAAGAAAGTGGATATGAGCAAAGAAGATGAGAACAATGACTTGGACACCATCATTGAGGAAGCAAGAAAAATACTGAAAGTGACTTTCTAAAACGACTTTATCTACAAAACAATTTGCCAAAACGAAAATTCTTTCTATCTTTGCTCCCGCTAATCGGAATTATTCCGCGGATGTGGCGTAATTGGCAGCCGCGCCAGACTTAGGATCTGGTGCCGAGAGGCGTGTAGGTTCGAGTCCTATCACCCGCACAGTATTTAAAATACGGTTAAAATGTAAGAAGAGAAAGCCTTTGGAATTAGTTTCCGAAGGCTTTTTCTTTGTTTACAATTCAATACTTCAAGAAATACAGATATTAATTCGGTGACACCTTTTCTTCCGGCAACTAACTTTTCTACATATCCCGCAATGAGAGCTTCCCTAAATCAAGACTATATTTTTTCAATTCCTTTTCCGCCTCCAATAGACTTGTCACTTTCTCTTCCAGTTTGGTAATGCTATACCGAGATTCATCTCTTTTTATCTCGTAAATGGCAGCCGTCTTATCCAAATCATTCAATGTAATAAGATCGATTTCATTTTCTCCTTTTCGATTCCAGTACATACCAATATCAGTATATAAACCAGATTGCATAAATTTATCACGGAAATAGCGCTCCAGCATACTTCCTGAAAAGACATCATAATCCCGACGGATTATATTTTCCACCAGTTTCAATGCACCGGATTCAATATACCCTTGATAACGATAAATAAAGCGAAACCAAAAAGTAAGGAAGTTATCAGCTATGCAATAGCGTACTTGTTTAGAGTTCTCCTTAGAGAAAATAGGGCGTTTCTTACTTATCAAAGAATAATATTTCTCCAACTTAGCCCTGTCTCTTATACA
>ENA-UAJF01000192-UAJF01000192.1-human-gut-metagenome-genome-assembly--contig:-NODE-192-length-15538-cov-4.104825_pt1 | contig 15538 bp, 9 predicted proteins | sample MGYA00244428_ERZ654411 | MGnify/ENA primary metagenome ERZ654411 (study PRJEB26926, sample SAMN06165282) | human gut metagenome | biome: ENVO:00009003; feature: ENVO:2100002; material: ENVO:00002003...
ACGAGATGTAGCTCCGTCTCGTGGGCTCGGAGATGTGTATAAGAGACAGCTTTAATACGGAGCATCTCATTATAAAATTGAGGAATACAGAAAGGTAAAATTGGTAATTGTCTTCCTTTTTAGTTAGAAGGGATGATCATTATCCACCTAATTTATGGTTGCAATAGCGCCCGTTCCGTTTCCTACCGGGAATCGGAACATTCCAAACAAAACAGACAATAATCTACATAAAAAGCAAGCGCTATGTTAACACTCAGAACAAAACTCGCTCTGGCAGTACTGCACGACATACAGTATAAGGATTACCAGTTAAGTACTTCCCTTAATCCTTCGCCTTCCGAAATTACGTACCTGCTGCAAAAGCTATCAAAAGGACGCCTGATAGCACTGATAGAAAATCGACCGGATAATCAGTCTGATAACCGTCCCGAATCCTACCGCCTTGCCTGTGCATATCATCAAATCAACCTCCTTTCCATTCTTGAAGCATTGGGAGAAGGCGTTTACTTCAACCGCCCCAGTGACGAAAAATTCTATTCCTGCTATGGGACGACAGCCCGCAAACTGGGCATTGTCAATCAGATGACACGCCTTTATCTGATGGAAATTTCCATAGCCGAACTTCCCGTGAGCGAATGCCTTATCGAGAACTCCATACCCCATATTTAAACTATGCAATAAATCCGAATTGCCATGAAACGACTTTATTTGCTGTTCCTGCTGCTCAGTCTAATGAGTACCGTTGCCTTTGCCCAACGCGTGGCATTGCGCACCGACCTGCTATTGTGGGGTACTACCACACCCAATGCAGGAGTGGAAACCAGCATCAGCCGTCATTTCACAATGGCACTGAACGGGGCTTATAACGCCTGGAAGTTCGGCAATGATATGAAACTGAATCTCTACCTGATACAACCGGAATTACGCTACTGGCCTTGCCGCAAGTTCGAAGGACACTTCCTGGGAGTGCACGGACATTACGCTTACTACAACGTAGGCCAGATCCCTTTCTTTTCGGGTATGGAAGACATTATTTACCGGGGCAACCTGTATGGCGGAGGTATCGCTTACGGTTACCACTGGGTGCTGGGCGACCGCTTCTCGATAGAAGCCGTAATTGGCGGTGGATATGCCCGCATGGAATATGATAAATACCGGTGCGCGGGCTGCGGCGAGCGCATGGGACATTATAAAAGGAATTATTTCGGGCCTACACGGGCCGGTGTGTCACTCATTTATTTCATCCGATGAAAGTTATGGTAATCCTCTGTTGCATACTATGGTTCTGCACCTCCTGCACGTTCGATTTTGACGAACCGGGAGTGTGTCCCTACAATGTACGGCTGAATTACCGCTATGCCGGCAGGCCCGACGCCGGACAACTCTCCATGTATGTGGACAACATCCACCAGTTCCTTTTCGATGCGGACGGAGTGTTGAAGGACATCCGGTTACTGAAAGGTGACAGTCTGGAGTATTGGCAGGGAGAGTTAGCTCCCGGACGATATACCCTCGTGGCATGGGGAAACTGGGGATATGAAAGCGATGTAGTACCCGCACCCCAACCCGGCGTGACGCAAATCCGTGAACTGGCAATGACTTCGGCTACGGGAACAGCTACAGGGACATCCACAAGCGAATATCGTTCAAACACCGAAAGGCTATACTATGGATATAGCACGTTTGAAATTCCCGCTACGGGAAATTCAGTGAACCGGACCGTCTACCTGACCCACTGCCACGCCGTCCTCCGGATTACCGTACATTGGGAAGACGGATATTATCCGGCGGAAGGAACAGGAGGCTATACATTCCGCCTGCGGGGCATACCTTGCGAATACGGCTTTCCGGCAGGTTACGACATACCGCTGGCCAGTGGTGACGGAGCTTTCACATTTCCCTCCATAGGCAGCCCGGTAATATGGCATCAGGCCAAGGCGGCGATGAACTATAACGATGAACTGACGGGAGAGTTGGTAACGTATCGCCTGACATCAGGATCACATCCGTTGCTGAGCATCTACCGGGGTAATGAACGGATTATGAAGGAGATTGACTTGCAGCTATTCTTTCGCAAACTACCTGTCAGTCTGGATGAAAACACGGAACAGGAATTTGACCTGCTGGTAACCATCGGGCAGAAGATTGTGGTGACACAGCTCAGTTCATCGGACTGGGCGGAAGGCGGAGGACTGGGATGAAAAACAATTAAAAATTAATAATTAAAAATTAAAGAGGCTGGATGAAAAGGATGAAGAAAATAATAGGATGTCTGGTTGGGGTACTGCTGACTGCGGAAGCATGGGCGGGCGGAACTTTAACACTCGGTTCGCACGTCTTTACGCAGGGAGACAGTCTTCACATAGAACTGTTACTCAATCTGAGTGATACAAAAGCGGGGAATGCGGAGGCTTATCTGTTCACTCCCGTGCTTCGTGGCGCAGGGCGTCTGCAAGAACTGCCCGCTGTGGTAGTGGGCGGACGTCGCCGTGTCCGTGCCGACCACAGGCGGCAGGCACTTCAACCGTCTCCCGGCTATTTGCCTCCTTACCGTACGCTTTATGACAGAAACCGGAAAGACAGCATTATTTATAAGGTGTCCGTTGCCTATAGCCCATGGATGGAACACGCTTCATTGGTGCTGATGCGCGAACGCGGGGATTGCTGCCGGATGAAGATGCTCGGAGTAGAGCCGGTGATAACCGATCTTGCCCTGACAAGCCCTTTCCATGTTCCGCAGGGACAGACGGTGATTCCGCAGGCGATTATCGAAAGAAGTGAAAATGCCACTAATCGACAGGAAACTCCAAGCAGACCGGACTGTATGCCCTGTGCCGAATGTACAGCCATGGTGACTTACCTCACTCCTGATATGGAAACTCAGAAACACCGTTCGGAAAGTGCCACCTTATATATAGACTACCCTACCGGAGTTTATGACGTCCGCCGCGAATTCCACAACAACCGACCCGAATTAGAGAAACTGGACAGGCTGATGCGCCCACTTACCAAGGGGAATCTGGCAAATATTTCGAGTATCTCCATCTGCGGTTACGCTTCGCCCGACGGGATATATAAGGATAATGAAATACTGGCTTCCAACCGCGCACGCTGCTTCAAGAAGTATATGCATACCACGTATGCACCGGGGTACGATCTTTATAAAGTTTCTTCCGTATCCGAAGACTGGGACGGATTGGTGGAGCTTCTGCAACGCCGCCCCATGAATCACGGTGACGAAGTATTGTCTCTCATTGCCCGAACCGGCATTTTTGAAGGACGCGAAAAACAATTGATGGATATGCACGGAGGAACCGTATATCGGGAACTTCTGAAAAACTATTTTCCGCAGTTGAGACGTATCCGTATCACGGTAGGTTATGAGGCCCGCGCTTTCAATATCGAAGAGGCGGCAAGTCTGATATATACCCATCCCCGCCTGCTATCATTGCAGGAGATGTACCGGGTAGCCGCATTCTATCGCCCCGGCACGGAGCAATACCGTGAAATTTATGAGATAGCCGCCTACCACTTTCCGGACGACGTGCTGGCCAATATTAATGCGGCTTCGGCGGTAATCATGGCAGGTGATCCGGTTAGCGCACGGCAATATCTGAACAAGGTGGCCGATGACCCGCGTGCATGGAATGATTTCGGTGTGCTGACCTATCTGGAAGGTGACCGGAAGAAAGCGGAAGAATGGTTTCGTAAGGCACTGGGAGTAGAACCGGAAAAGGCGAGGAAGAACCTGAAGAAAATGAAGAATGAAAAATAAAGAACGAAAAACAGAAAACATAATAGAGAATAAAAAGAACGAGGAATGGAAATAAGTAATAACCGCATAAAAGTAACAAGCATGAAAACATTCGCTAAATTCTTTCTGCACTTTTCATTGGTGATACTGTCCTGCCTGACGGCAGGTTGCACCTCCGAAGTGGAAACAATAGGCGGCGCTCCCGAAATACCGGAGAACCCGCAGGCCAATGACCCCAACCGCCGTTCGGTGGTAATCTCTTTGCAAAACAAGCTGATCCTTGTGAACGGTACACCTGAAAGCCGGGCTATCACCCGTGACGGTATAGCCGAGGAGGATGAAAACCGTATTGAAAGTTTCGATATTTATGCTTTCGGCAGTGACAAGGAGGAAGGGCCTTATACCTTTCAGGAGCATTTCGCCTACCGTTCGGATGCCGGAACCCTGCCCGCGGGTGCTTCCCCTCTCGAACTGAAAGCGGACGAGGCCGCCGGGAAAATAAATGTGGTGTTCTACCCCCGCAAGGGTTTATTCACCAAGTTTTATTGCGTAGCCAATCAAACCGAAATGAATGATACCGCAGGAAATATATACACGAATTATACCCCGTTACAGCAAAGTTCCCAGGCACAATCCGGTGTACCGGGAGATATAGTAACAAGCCCCGGAACGCCTACCGAAAGCGATTTCATTAAATTGAATACCCCGCTCTTAAGTCCCACCGGTTTTAATGCCAATATCCTGCTTGCCCCGCTGCCCATGTCCGGTGCCAACAGTCAGCCCACCGACTTGCGCGAATACAGAATGGGAACTTACGTGCGACTGAATGTTTCACTCACTCGCGCCGTGGCACGCTTCGATATAGTAAACGATGCTACGAAGTCTCATTTTACTATCACGGATATCAGCATGGGAAACGGAAGACAAGGTGTAACACTGTTCCCCATTCGTCCGACAGGAGATGTTCCTGCCACGAACGGTCAACTGATTACATACCCTTACCGCCTTTTCGACGGACTGAACGCCAATGCAGGAACTACCACCAAAGCTTTCTATTGCTACCCATGTAAAGCCATAGATGCAGGATTTTTGATTTTGAAAGGACTGTATGCCATGAACCTGACGGATGAAAAGAAAGAGGTATCTTATCGCATCCCTTTCGAACGTGTGACCGATGGTGACGGAAGCCTAATCGAGATAAACCACAACCACCGCTATACAGTACAGATCACAGAAGCTGACCCTTTTGAACTGACAGCCAATATCCGTCTAGTGGATTGGGAGACAGGAGACTATATAGATGATTACGAACCCGACAACGGATTGGAGACAATTGCGGTAGCTGATTTGTTGCCTGTGGGTGAAACCACTTACGACATCAGCACCAATATTGTGACACTGGCGCTCAAAACCGGAAGTAGCTTTACGGTTTCCACAGGTTCCAATGCCGGGGTAAATGCACAACTGACTTATAACGGTAACAGCCCTACTGACGGCTGGTTGAAATTGGAAGAAGTCCCCGTCACCACAACACGAACAGGAGCCACGCAACAAGTGAAGTACAAAATTTCTTTCAATGAAAATTACACAGGTAGCAGTTATCTTCGCGGCATTCTGCACCTGACAGATAAAGCAGGAGGCAGTGAAGAAGTGATATTAATAGATACGACCTTTGGTACTCCTGTCGTAGAACCCACAGGCGGAACAATGAATCCCGACGGAGTAAATAAATGGGATGCAACGGACAATATACTCTATCTGGTACAAGTTATCGGCACCAATACATCTACAGGCACGATAAATATCACTTCTATTGGCGGCAGCAAAGTGGAACTTCCAGCCCATTCGGGCATTACCGTTAATCCTACTTCAAGTGTAAATACTACACAAGAATATACTTTCCAATGGGCAAGCACGGATGCTACCGACTTGACAGAAAAAGAAATTACCGTAGCTATAAAAAATCATTCGGACGAGACTAAAGTTGAGAATATCAAAGTGAAATTACTACCTAACCGAATCAATAATCTGGCACTTTCAAACGAAGGTAGCGGTATCTCGCTCTCATCTGTTACAGCCACCACAGCCACGCTAACTATGCCTATCATCAAGGACAAGCAATTCACCCTAACGATGGATAATTATAGTAAACCTACCATAAGCAGATCCCCGTCATGGCTGGAGAACATTACACCAGTGTCTACACGTAGCACACCGGAAAATAAAACAGTAAGTTTCACTTTCAAACTAAAGGAAGACGCAACAAGTTTTGATGATACGCAAATCGTGTTCACTAATGCAACGGGAGGTACGAGTATGACGATGAATATTGCGAGAGAATTCCAAACGCCCACCATTGAGGTAGTCAGTACAGATCCTTCTGTTAATTCGTATATATCAAGTAACAAATCACTGAACTTGTATCAGTTGAAATCGTCTTATTATTCTACAGTAACGTTGAAAGTATACTCTTTAGGAGGAAGTGTATTACAATTACCCGGAGGAGTAGAAGCTGACTTTGCAGAATCTAATACGAAAGAGCATAATTATGTAATAAAATACAAAACAAGCAGCTTATCACTCAGTGATGTGAACAGTGGAACACTCTATGTAAAAAACTTATCAGATGAAACGAAAAGAGAAGCAATTGCGGTTATTTTTAAATCATCATTGCCTACGGTAACTTCAAATCGGGATGGACAAGGTATTACTTATAACTGCACGACCAGTGACATAGATATTTATATTAAAGAGAATATAGGAACAGCTGGTGAAACCGGATTTACATTCATTTTCACATCTCCAGTTGGCTATAATTTCACATCTATATCAGAATCAAATGCACAAAATTTTACACAAGTCAGTACAGGAAGTCAAAGTGGAAGCAACGGTAATATAAAAAATCCATTTACTCTTTTATTCAAGAATTCAGCGACATTTAGTAATTCCCCCAATCTATACTATTACAAATTCACAGCAAAAGATAATCGCTTCCCCAACTATCAAATAGACTTATATATGCAAATCCCTGTACTCAAAGGCAAAACACCTTGTAAATTAAATGGGCTTTGGGCGATACCTTATACTGGTACATGGACACAAGCAGTAAATGCAGGAAATAGTGCAGGAGACAGCTGGCGACTTGCCAGTATGTGGGACTATCGCGTACTGGTAGGATGGACTGGAAGCAGCTATAATAATGTTGATGATTATACACGACGCACATTTAACGCCGATGAAAACTATGTCAAAAAGGCTTTCATACTTGACAAACGTCATTGGAGTTCGGAAACTGTAGCGGATGATGGTTCTGGTGAATACGCCAGAGTGCTGGATGTTTATACTTCAACTGCAGGAGCGTATGGACGTCCGCTTAAAATAGAGCAACAAGCTTATGTACTTGTCCATAACTAAAGAATAACTTGACCCTATTGATATGCCTGTTCAAGCGGATTTGTAATCCGCTTGCCTCTAATATTAGGATTTAGAATCCTTCGTTCTTTGACATGTTGGAATGATTTTTAATTCAAGTTTCGCAAGTAGTCTGAAAGCCTTTCGGGCTACTTGCGAAGCCTGAATTTTAGTAAGTACAAATTATATAGATTGGTCTATCTTCATAGTATCAACTAATAATGAAGTGGTACTTATATGCTGTACCATCTTTTTTCCCCTTTTCTTTGTTACTTCTTCAATAATCAGTTACTTTTGCTCTATTCTTTTCGGAATGACTCATAAAATACACATCCTCATGGAAGAAAATATAAAAGAAATCCCTTACGGCGTCTCCAACTTCGTCACAGTAGTGGAGCAAAACCAGTATTATGTAGACAAGACTATGTATCTACCCTTACTGGAGAAGCAGCCTCGTAGCCTGTTCTTCATCCGTCCCCGGCGCTTCGGTAAAAGCATCTTCCTGAGTATGCTGCGGGCCTACTACGACATCGCGCAGAAGCCTAAGTTCGAGGCACGGTTCGGTAACCTGTGGGTGGGCAAGCACCCTACGCCCTTGCAGGGCGCCTACCAGATTCTGTCTCTCGACTTTTCCCGCGTCAGCGGACAAGCGGACAGGCTGGCCATAAATTTCAACAACTACTGTTGCGGTGCTTTGGACGACTTCGCGTTCGTTTACGAAGCTTATTACTACCCCGGCTTTAAGCAGGAAATGAAAGAGCAGCCCGATGCCACCACCAAAATCAACTTTCTGGATAGACAGGCCCGGAATTGCGGCGCCCGTCTCTACCTCATCATCGACGAATATGATAACTTCACCAATGTAGTGCTCAACGAGCAGGGTGACGAGGCTTATCACTCGCTCACCCACGCCAGCGGCTTCTACCGTGATGTATTCAAGATGTTCAAGGGCATGTTCGAGCGCATCTTCATGACCGGCGTCAGCCCCGTCACGCTCGATGACCTCACCAGCGGATTCAACATCGGCTGGAACCTCAGCGTCAAACCGGAGTTCAATCAAATGTTGGGATTCAGCGAAGAAGACGTGCGCCAAATGTTGCAGTACTATAAGGATGCCGGACAGCACAATGGAGACATCGAAGCGATGATTGCCGACATGAAGCCTTGGTACGACAACTATTGCTTTGCCAAAGACCGTTTGGACAGCGACCCCAAGATGTTCAACTGCGACATGGTGCTCTACTACCTGCGCAACTACATTGATGGGGGCAAAGCGCCCGAACAGATGATTGATCCCAACACCCGCACGGATTACAACAAGATGAAGAAGCTCATCCAACTGGACCGCCTGGACGGCGACCGTAAGGGCGTGCTGCGCCGTATCGCCGAGGAGGGACAAATCGTTGCTAATTTGGTGACCACCTTTCCCGCCCGTGATATCATCAAGCCGGAGATATTTCCCAGCCTGCTCTTTTACTACGGTATGCTTACCATCGTGGGTACGGACGGACAACGTCCGGTACTGGGCATCCCCAACAACAACGTGCGCAAGCAGTACTATGACTTTATGCTTGAAGAGTATCAGGAGAAGCACAGCATCAACCTCGAACGTCTTATGGACCAGTTTGATGCCATGGCCTACAAAGGCGAGTGGCGTTCAGGTCTTGAATTCATCGCCCGGGCTTATAAGGAAAATTCCGCCGTGCGCAGCGCCATCGAGGGTGAACGCAACCTGCAAGGGTTCTTCACCGCCTACCTCAGCATCTGCAACTACTATCTGGTTGCCCCTGAAATGGAACTTAACCACGGTTTCTGCGACCTCTTCCTGATGGCGGACCTTACCCATTACGCCGTTGCCCACAGCTACATCATCGAATTGAAGTACCTGGCTGTGAAGGACTCTGATTCCAAGGCCGAAGCCCAATGGCAAGATGCCGTAAACCAGATACGCCTCTACGCTGCCGCCCCACGTGTGGAGCAACTGCGACAGGGCACACAGCTCCATTGCATCATCATGCAGTTCCGAGGGTGCGAACTGGAGAGAGCGGAGGAAGTACAGGTGTAAAACAAGGAATTAACCTAAGTATAATCAGGTAAAATGAGAGATGCATAACATCGCATATTAACGCCTGACTTTTAAGCGTTACCCTATATTTATAAAATCATTCCAACATGTCAAACGGGCTTTCGTTCTTTGGCATGTTGGAATGATTTTTTTGTGAAACTCCCTTCCGGCTTTTCTTCAAGAAACTCATTCCTCATGCCATAATTATTCGATTATTAACAACGGCAAGACTCCGGTTTTACCGATAGTATTCATTATAAATATTTATAAATTATGGCAAACGAAATCAAGTATCAAATCAACGGCCAACTGGCGGACAACACCGTGACCGTGGACAACAAAGAGGACATGATCCTCGTCCCCGTATCCATCGGCAGTGCGGACGAAAACCGCATCATCGCCGAACTGAAAGCGGAGGACTCCGGTCTGCGTGAAGAAACCATCCGCCACGTCTTCGACCTGCAAAAACGGGTCATCAAACGCATGCTGATGACCGGCATGAGTGTGAACACGGGATTGTATTACGCCTCAGTCGCTTTCCGCGGCGTCATAGAAAACTCCACCTGGAATCCGGCAAAGAACTCCATCGTGGTGAACTTCAACGTAGGCGCCGACCTGCGGGAAGCCATCAAGGCAACCACAGTGGGCATCATCGGCGAGAAAGGCAGCGCCATGTACATCGGCGGCGTGCAGGATGCCTCCACCCGTGCACAGGATGCTTCAGCCACGGCAGGACGCGCCTTCACCCTCACAGGCGGCAAGCTGAAAGTAGTGGGAACCGACCCGTCAGTGGGTATCACCCTGAAAAGCAGTTCAGGAAAGGAAACCAAAGTAGCCGAAGACCTTTGGGTGACAAACGATCCCTCGAAACTGACGTTCATCATCCCTGCCGATCTGGCGGACGGGACGTATGAACTCAAAATAACCACACAATTCGGTAGCAACAGCAAGACCATGCTGAAAGTGCCACGCAGCGTGATGAAAACCATCTATATAGGCACGGCACCTTCGGGCGGAGGCAGCAGTAGCGGCGGAGATGGCGGCTTGGATGAAAACCCGTTAGGATAGTCCGGCGGCAACCGTACTGCTACGACAGGCGTAGGTGGCCACCTACGGATGGCATAGACGGCCGTCTACTACCGGCGTAGCTGACCGTCTACGCCACCCGTAGCAGTATGGCCCGGGAAATGCCTCACAATAAGATTATTAACTTTCTAAAAAAAGTATAGACAAATGATGAAAACGAAAAACATGCTTTGGATGTCGGCTCTGCTGGCCCTGCTTGCAGGATGCAGCCAGGGGGAGCTTGGCACCGACGACGCTCCGGGAAAAGGAGCGGGCAAAGAGATCCGTCTCGTATTTAGTGGCGGAGGAGAGTCGCAGGAATATACACGCGCCATCGCCTCCGAAAGTGAGAACCAGATAGACAATCTGGACATCTATGTATTTGCAGCCACCGCCGACGGCGGAGACTACCAGTATCTGGAAACGTGGAAAGCCGCCGCACAGGACGACACCGCAGCGAAAACCTTCAAACTGAGCGGTGCCGGAACCGCCCGCAAGGCCTCCATCTTCCCGACGGAGCTGAAGGGTATCCCCAACCTGAAACTGTATTGCGTGGCCAACAGCACCACGCTCTACAAAGCCGACGGAGCCCCGATAGACCCTCTGGTAGCGGTGAAAACCAACGCCGCCACCGGAGCCATAGAAACCGCCGGCACGAAAGCCACGGACTTTGAGAAGTACTGTACCGCCAAACTGGAGCCGGCAGGCACCGCCCTGGGCACTCCATTAGTAATGACCGGAAGCGGCACAACGAAGATACTGGGCAATATCGCCACGGTGAACATCGAACTGAAACGCCGCGTGAGCCGCTTCGACATCGACAATGAATCCGCCAAGACGGGACTGATCATTGAAAGCGTCGCGCTGGGAAACGGACGCAACCAGGCTACCGTGATGCCGGGGACGCTGACCACACTGGATGATGCCGGTCGTACTGCCAGCCTCATTAAGTACCCCGTAACCGAAGGCAGCTATCTGATGCTGCCCAAAGCCAATCAGGGAGTGACGGAGAGCGCCCTCTACACCTATCCTTTGAAAGACACGGACGAGGCGTTCCTCATCATCAAAGGCAAATACCAGAACCCGATGCAGAAAGACCCTGTGCCCGTGGAATACCATCTCGACATACAGCGTGCTCCCGATACCGGCGGAGCGACTGCATTCATAGACGTAGTGGCCAACACCCGTTACACCCTGCACATCAAGGAAGTGATGGAAGCCACCATCACCGCCTTCTTTGAAATTGTGGACTGGACCAGTGGCGGCGGAGTCATCGTCAAGCCCGACAATGCCGCGCCCGTAGTGACCGCCCTGAATGTGGAAGGAACCGATGCGGACGTCGCCACCAAAGAAATCAGTGTGACAGCCGACGGTACGGAGAAAGTCATCACACTGACCGCTACGGCCAGCGGCAAGGTACAGCCGAAGTTCAGCACCACAACGGGATGGGACATTGACTGGCTGGAGCATGACGATGCCAGTTACAAGTCGGAAGTCGTGGACGGAGTGACCACCACTACCATGACCTTCAAATATACGCTGACTGCCGCCACTCCTCATGTTCCCGTTACACTGACCCTGGCCAATGAATCGGCTTCACAGGATGAATCGGTTTATACTACGCTGACCATTGTGCCGCCCGCCACGGCACCGGTACTGGATTTTGCCACACCGGATGCGGCTACGGGTAATTTCAACTTATACGATCAGGCGAATGGTAAACTCACGATGTATAAAACGAGCAAGAGCAGCATCACACTCGGGGCAAGCTGTCCGTTCGGAACGAAATTAGTATTGAATAATCAGCTTCCCTGGCTGGAAGTTTCGAAGAGCAAATCAGGCCCTGCGCCAAGCACGACGGGTACTCCCGCCACGGATGTTTCTGTTTCGACTCCGGTGGAAGAGTACTATACGCTTATGCTGAAAGACGTGACAGCAACCAGCGATGTAAACAGCAAGTTCGAGATTATCAATCTGGGAGATGCAACTCAGACACTGGAATTGACGGTGGAATTGCTCGATCCTGCCATTACAACGATTGAACTGACGGGGACAACAGGCGGAGCCGCTTACAATAACTATAAGATTACTGATGTGCCCCGCACTGACGGAAGCACTGTTGAGGTAAAAATTACTTCTCCGCAAGGCGTGACGGCAAGCACGCTGTCGTCCTGGTTCACCATTGCCGAGACCACTGCCTTTGCAAGAACCGCTCCGACGGATGCTACCGGCAGCCAGACATTCACCCTGACCGTGAAGGATGCCGTTACCGACTTCACAGCCGCGCCGATTGTGCTGAAAAACAATATCTCGGGCATGGAAGACGTGACAGTGCTGGTGAGTGCGGCGGCCGTGGCTCCTTAATTCAGTAACCCATTAATAACAATAAGATTATGATTAAAAATAGAAAACAGTTTTCCGCATGGGTGATAGGCCTGCTTGCCCTGTCCCTTGCGGGGTGCAGCGAAGCGGAAGTGCCGTCGGCCACTACTCCCGGTGATGATCCGCTGGTCAATGACCCGACGCGCCGCGAAATCATCCTCGGCTTTCAGAACAAGCTGAACATAAAGACGGCAGGCACTACCCGCGCCGATGCCCCCATCGCCACGACCGAAGAGAATGAAATCACTTCACTGGATATTTACGTGTTCTCTTCGGACAAGGAGGAAGGGCCATATACTTATCAGGAACGGTTCTGTTACCGTTCGGACGGCTCTACGATACCTAACGCTACGAAAATTATATTGACCGTGGAGGGTGACAACGTAGCACTCGCCACCCTGCGCCCCAAGAAAGGCCTGTTCACCAAATTCTACTGCATTGCCAATCAGCCGAAATTGCTGAAAGCCGGAGCGGAATACACCAATTTCGTAGCGCTGGAACAGAGTTCACCGGGTGCGGACTATAACATTGTGACCAAAGCGGGGATTCCCACCGAAACGGATTTCCTCACCTTTACCACTCCGTTGCTGGACCCTGCCGAGGACACGGACATTTTGCTGACACCCCTGCCGATGGTAGGTTCCTACAGCCCTGCGCTCGACCTGCGGGATATCAGTATGGGCTCCCGTACCCGCATCAATATGACGCTGTCGCGTATCGTCTCCCGTTTCGATATCATCAATGACGAGAAATTGTCACATCTCACCATCACCGGTGTATCGATGGGGCACGGCCGCAAAGGCGTTACCTTCTTCCCGGTGGTTCCCGTGGAAGATGCCGATCCGGACAAGACGCTTATCACCTACCCCGACCGTGACTTTGACGGCGCCAATGCCAATAAGGGAACACAGACAGGGGCTTTCTACAGCTATCCCAGTCCGATTGCCGACAAGGGGTATCTGATTATCAAGGGAAAGTATGCGCTGAACCAGACGGATATACCGCAAGAGGTGAGTTACATGGTAGAGTTTGAGCAGTCGGTAGCGGGCACGGGCGGTTACATCGAGGTGAAGCCTAACCACCGCTACACGGTGCGCATCACCGATGCCGACCCGTTCAAGCTGGATGTGAACATCACCGTTTCGGACTGGACGGATGGCGGGGACTTTGAGTATCAGCCGGAAAATGAGCTGGCTATCGGGACACTGACAGGAGTGGGAGCAACCACTATTGCGGGTAACAATACAGCCACTGTCTCCCCGGATGAGACTGAATATTTCAGTATTCCTTTCACCAGCAATTCGGAAGCGGAATGCAGCATTGTCTATACAAGTTCCGCGGGTGGCAGTGCCGAGTGGCTGAAGACGGAAATCACGCCGGTAACCCGTGCCGGATCGGCATCTTATACTTGTAAAGTGTCAAAAGCCGATGGATATTCTGGGAATCTTTTCCCGAAAGCCATCATCTTATTGCGCAGCAAAGCGGGACGCGAAGAAAGCCAGATTGCAGTGAAAGCAGCCGTAGGAGTGCCGGAAATTGCTGCGGCAGCAGTTACACCGTCAGAACCGGATGCGGCAAATACCTACACTGCCGGAAGTGAATCACCGGATGTGATCACAGGAACACTCAGCATGCAGAAACAGGCCAATGCCGGAACCACCTCGTCCATGAAACTTACTGTGACTACCAAAGGCGGTAGCCGGATTGTAGGTTTGCCTGCCTGGCTGAAAGCGGATAAGACGGAAGGACATAGCACCGAGGCCATAGACTATACCTTGACGCTGGACCAAAATGCAAAGGATTTTCCCACAGGATCGTTCCCAGCAAATGCGGCGGCAACCTTTGAGATACAGAATCTGTCGGATGCGGCAAAGAAGGTGACGGTAACAGTTAATGTGACGGAAGCACCGACAGCGCCATAAAGGGAAAATGGACAAGGAGCGACGAAACGTTGCATAAGGAAAAACTTCTAGGAAGAAGGAATCATAAAAAAAACTTCTGAGAAGAAAAAATGAGCGGATGTGCCAGATTTATTTTCGGCACATCCGCTTCGCTTGATATACGGAAAATTTTTATCGAAGTTTTGATAAATCTATTTCTGCATATTTAACTCGCTGCCTTCTCCATGTATAAACAGCATGCAGCCTACCATCTTTTCCCTGAATAATACTTGGATAGGAATATTGACTGATAGGGCTGTCTTCCAATGTAAGCACAGGTTGCCAATTTATACCATCTTCTGAAATGGCTACACAGAGAGGAGTTCGAGGTCCTTTGGGAGTGCCGGGTAGTGTCGAGAAATTATTGTAGATGAGTACATGGCGACCGTCCTGTAATGTTACGGCATCCGTTCCCGAATTATTATTCGGAACATCCAGAAGTGTTACTTTGCTCCAGGTATCGCCATTATCGTTGCTCCAGGCTGTGGCAATCCGGGCATTGCGTGTGCGGCACAATACTTGTAATCTTCCGTCTTTGTGCATCAGTATACTGGGCTGTATCGCATATATTGGTTTTGCATCTTCACCTTTGACGGCTTCGCCACCTTCCAGATCATCTACGTTGACACCTCCTTTTTTACGGTGCTGAGTAAGTACGGAAAGCTCCGCAGCCAGTGATTCTGTTGTCTTCCAGGTCTTGCCGTTGTCATCGGAAATTTCGAAATGAATGCGCCATCCCTTGCCACCTTCTCTGCTGGAAGGACAGATGATACGACCATTAATGTACTCCGGTTTATTCTTGATAGGACCGAGGAATCCTTCCGGCAACGGTTCACGTTTACTCCAGGTCTTTCCTCCGTCGCGAGAGCGCACGAGCCAGCCCGTCCAGTCGCCTACGTTCAAGCCTATTTTATAGAAGAG
>ENA-UAJF01000193-UAJF01000193.1-human-gut-metagenome-genome-assembly--contig:-NODE-193-length-15512-cov-4.792262_pt1 | contig 15512 bp, 8 predicted proteins | sample MGYA00244428_ERZ654411 | MGnify/ENA primary metagenome ERZ654411 (study PRJEB26926, sample SAMN06165282) | human gut metagenome | biome: ENVO:00009003; feature: ENVO:2100002; material: ENVO:00002003...
CGAGATGTAGCTCCGTCTCGTGGGCTCGGAGATGTGTATAAGAGACAGATGTGGAGGTACCTCAGAAAGCGTTCCTGGCAGTCTTGAAGCTGGATTGATGTCGAAAGGATGAAATCTTAAATCAAATATACTTCTTTATGATTATTTTACGTACTGTGAAAAACTTCTCGTCGCTGAATATAGCGGCGAGCATCTTGCTGTTTTTGATGGCTATTTTGGCGGCCGTTATTGCTAATTCGCCGATGGCTCCGTTGTATCAGGGCTTTCTTTTGCAAGAACTGCATCTGCGCATCGGAGACTTTAATTTGTTCTCCCATGGCGGTCATCCGTTGAAAATGATTGAGTTTATAAACGACTGCTTGATGACTGTTTTCTTTCTGGCTGTGGGGTTGGAGATAAAGCGGGAACTGCTGGTGGGTGAACTTTCTTCCTTTCGTAAGGCTTCTTTACCCTTTGTAGCGGCATGTGGCGGTATGCTGGTGCCGGTCATTGTCTATTCACTTTTGGTCGTTCAGGGTACTCCGGAAACGCGCGGTATGGCTATACCGATGGCTACGGATATTGCTTTTTCATTGGGTGTACTCAGTCTGCTGGGTAAACGGGTGCCTTTGAGTCTGAAAATTTTCCTGACGGCATTTGCAGTGGTCGATGATATTGGCGGCATTCTGGTTATTGCCATTTTCTATAGTTCCGAAGTGGCATACGGATATCTTATTGTAGCTGCTGTCCTTTATTTCTTCCTTTACTATATGGGGAAATTCGGTATGACACAGAAGATATTCTTCCTGCTTATCGGGGTAATTATTTGGTATTTGTTCCTTCAGTCGGGCATTCACAGCACTATTTCCGGAGTGATACTGGCCTTTGTAATACCGGCCCGTCCCCGTTTGGATGCCGGGAAATACATTAAACGCATCCGCGACATTATCGGTGATTTTCCGGTTACCAAATCAGATAATATTATATTGACCAATGAGCAGATTGCCACTCTAAAACAAGTGGAGCGCGCTTCTGATCATGTAATTAGTCCTTTGCAATCCCTGGAAGACAATTTGCATGGTGCGGTAAACTTTGTGATACTGCCGCTCTTTGCCTTTGCCAATGCCGGTGTGGTGTTCAGTGGAGGCGGTGGCGTTGTTGGAGCTGTTAGTATAGCGGTGGCTGCAGGATTGCTTCTTGGCAAGTTTATCGGTATTTTTCTGTTTACCTGGCTGGCGGTCAAGAGTGGTTTGTCCTCAATGCCTCCGGGAATGAATTGGAGAAGTGTTGCCGGAGTATCCTTGTTGGGGGGTATTGGCTTTACGGTATCTTTATTTATTGCCAACCTTTCTTTTGCAGGAGAATATCCGGATCTGCTGAACCAGGCGAAGTTTGGTGTATTGCTGGGAACGATTGTTGCCGGTATGTTGGGATATATGGTACTGAATGCGGTGTTGCCGAAGGTTAAGAACAAATAGATCTCCACTTTGGAATACTGGACGAAGAATCGGTTCTTTAGGGATATTCGGTAAATCCTCTGAAAGATAAGTTGGGATGTGTCAATGATTTAAGAAAACGTATTCTTTGTTACAGAAACAGAAGAAATAGTCCATTATTCTTAAAAAACATTCGTATCTTTGCTGGTACAAGTCGAAAGGACCTTCCGGATATGAAGCAAACAACGGTAGTTACCGTATATATATTGACGCTTTCCCTCTGCCTCGTGTGGTGTGCCTGCCCCGCCCATGCGGAGACGCGGCACATCGCACTGATACACTCTTTCGAGCCGGGCTATCCGCCTGCCACGAAAGCTCTGGAACTGCTGCAGAAAGAGTTCCGCCGTCTCGGCTTGGACTGCGATGTACGCGAATACTACCTGGACTGCGACCGCTACATGGAGGAGGTGGAGAACTTCCGCATGGCCGGCTTCGTGGACGACCTCTCCGCTTGGGGAGCCGAGCTAATAGCCGTGCTCGACGACCAGGCTGCCTATGCGCTGATGGCATGCGGGCATCCGCTGGCGCACGAAATACCCGTCGTGTTTAGCGGTGTGAACTATCCCAACATCTCCCTGCTCCTGCAATATCCCAACATCACGGGCTATGCCGACACGCCCGATTACCTGCGCACCATCCGCATGATAGAGAGTATCATGGGCAAGGCACGCATCTGTCTGATGAACGGCCAGACTTTTCTGGACCGCAAGATATGGCACGCGCTGAACGAACAGTGCGAAGGGCAGGGGCCCGACATCGTGACCTCCGCCCAAGGCTTTTACTTTGCTGGTTCCTCCTATCACTGCGTGCGCGAGGGGGAGACTATCAGCCCCATACTGAAACGGCAGAACATAGACATGCTGCTGGACACCACGAAGATTGTGCGCATGACGAGCGACTCCATAGCGATACGCCATCTGATGTGGCTGGGACGCGGCGACAACACGTTGCTGCTCTATACCAAGCGGGACTATACCACCAAGCGCGTGGGCATGCTCTTTGACAATCCCACGTTTCAGACCATCAACGAGGGCTTCGGCTTTGCCGACTACTTGCTGGGAGGATATTTCACCCCGCTGGAGAGCCAGATAAGATACATGGCGACCGGTATCAAGGAACGCCTCGAAGGGCGGATGCCCCGGCAGCAGGTGACGGAATGCGCTAAGCAGTACGTGCTGAACTGGCATGTGCTGCAGAAGTATGGCATCCCGCTCGAGAGCATTCCGGTGGAGTACACCGTGATGTACATCCCTTTCTCGGAGCGCTATCGTTACCATATACTCGTAGGCTCCATTCTGGGCGCTGTCTTCGTGCTGACGGTGATAGTCTTGCTCTCTTTCAGCCTACTGCACGAACGCAGGCGCAAGCGTGAGGCACTGCGAAACCTCCTCTACGAGCATGAGACCCTCTGCCTGGCCATCGAAGGAAATTCTACCTACGCCTGGCGACTGGAGGGAGATTCCGTGTCCTGCGACTCGCAGTTCTGCGAGCTTATTCACCACCGCTCCGGTCGTCTTCTGCTCAATGAAATCACTCCCTACATCCATCCCGGCGACTTACCCGTTTTCCGCAAGAACATAGCGTCAAGGCACGAACGTACGCACCACAAGGGACAGTACCGCTGTAACTTCACCGGCGAGTTCCAGTGGTGGGAGTTCAGCTACAATACCATCCACACCCCCGGACACGCACCCATCATAGCCGGACTGCTGCAGAACATCCAGGAACTGAAAGACCACGAGCAGGAGCTGATAGAATCCCGCGAGCTTGCGGAGCAAGCCGAACTGAAACAGTCGTTCCTCAATAACATGAGTCACGAAATACGCACTCCGCTCAATGCCATTGTCGGCTTCTCGGACATGCTGGCTAACGAGCCGGAGTTCTCCGACGAAGAGCGGCAGGAGTTTGTGGACATTATCAACACCAATACCAAACTGCTGCTGAAACTGGTGGGCGATGTGCTGGAACTGTCGCGCATCGAGTCGGGTAACCTCTCGTTCATCTTTCAGCGGGAGAGTGTGCGCCAGCTGCTCGATGACGTCTATCAGACGCATAGCCTGCTTATCCAGCCGCCGTTGCAGTTCCTCAAGGATTTCCCTCCCGAAGATGTGCAGGTGAATGTAGATCCCATGCGACTGACACAGGTACTCACCAACTTCCTGAACAATGCCAACAAGTTTACGAAAGAAGGCAGCATCCAGCTGGGGTATTGTTGTCCGTCCGGCATGAGCGAGGTACATCTTTATGTGGAAGATACCGGCATAGGCATTCCGCACAGCGAGCAGAAGATGATTTTTGAGCGTTTCTACAAGCGTAGCGAGTTTTCCCAAGGCGTCGGGCTAGGCTTGTCCATCTGTGTGCTCATCGTCGAAAAGATGGGAGGACGCATCGAACTCCGCTCCGAGGAAGGTCGTGGAAGCCGTTTCACGGTGGTGCTGCCTTGTATTGAATAAATCCTTAAAAAAATGTAATCATATTGTAATGTTCTTATATATAATTTTGCGTATCTTTGCCAGTGTTTTAAGAAATATAACGTTTTAGGAACTAATTTAAAAGACATTATGTTAAAGAGAGTAAGAATTGCACTGACAGCGTTACTGCTACTGGCTGCCGTAGGTGTAAATGCGCAGGTCACCACCGCCTCTATGGCAGGTAAGGTGACGGATGCAAGTAATGAGCCCATTATCGGCGCCACTGTACAGGCTGTTCATCAGCCTTCCGGTTCGCGCTACGGAACCGTGACCAACGTCGATGGACGCTATTCTATCCAGGGTATGCGCACTGGTGGTCCCTACCGGGTGGAGATTTCCTATATCGGCTATCAGACGGTTATTTATAAGGACATCACCCTTCAGCTGGGTGAGGTATACAACCTGAACGTAGAGATGAGTGAATCTTCCGAGTTGCTGAACGAAGTGATTGTGACGGCTGCCAAGACCAAGTTCACTGCTGAAAAGACGGGTGCCACTACCAACATCTCTTCTGCACAGATAACGCAGCTTCCCACCGTGAACCGCAGCATCAGTGACATTGCCCGCCTTTCTCCCTATGCCAACGGCATGAGTTTTGCCGGCGGTGACGGACGTTCCACGAACTTCACTATCGACGGTGCCAACTTCAACAATAACTTCGGACTTAGTTCCAACCTCCCCGGCGGCGGCAACCCCATCTCCATGGATGCCATCGAAGAGGTGCAGGTAGTGGTGGCTCCCTTCGACGTGCGCCAGACGAACTTCATAGGCGGCGGCATCAACGCCATTACCAAGAGTGGTACGAACACGTTCAGAGGTACTGCCTATACCTATTACCGCAACCAGGACATGCGCGGTAACCGCATCAACGGCGAGGACCTGGGAGCACGTTCCGACGAGTCCAAGACTACCTACGGCTTCACGCTGGGCGGTCCTATCATCAAGAACAAACTGTTCTTCTTCGTAAACTACGAAAAGGAGAAGACTCCGGGAGAGGTTATAAAGTATCGCGCGCGTGAGGACGGTGAAGAGGCAAAAGGTATGGTGTCCCGTACGCTGAAGTCGGATATGGAGAAGGTGTACAACCATCTGAAGGACAAGTACGGCTACGACGCAGGCTCTTACACAAGTTTTCCTGCTGACGAGGAGAACACCAAGATTCTGGCCCGCATCGACTGGAACATCACGGACCGCCATCGCTTGAGCCTCCGCTACAACAATACGAAGAATACGGCTTGGAATGCCCCGAACGGTAACTCTTCCGATACGGGATATCGCTTGAACAATACTTATCGCGTAGGTACGCAGTCTATGGCGTTTGCCAACAGCATGTATTCCATGGACAACAAGGTGCAGTCTTGGGCGACAGATTTGAACAGCCGCTTCACCGATAAGATTTCCAATCAGTTGCTGTTCACCTACACCAATATAGAGGACATGCGCGGCACCAATTCTTCTCCTTTCCCCTTCATCGACATCATGGCAGGCAAGGACGAGAATGGAAACCAGATTCTGGAACCGTACATGAGCGCCGGTTACGAGTTGTTCACCTACAACAACGGTGTGAAGAACAAGATTACGAACATTACCGATAACTTCACCTTCTTCACCGGTAACCACAAGCTGACGGCAGGTCTTAGCTATGAGCACCAGTTTGCCAACAACGCCTATATGCGTAACGGTACGGGATATTACCGCTATAACAGTCTGGAAGATTTCCTGAGTGGCGCAGCTCCCGAATCATTCGCTTTGACTTATGGCTTCAACGGTGTGGCCAACCCCAATGCTCAGGTTACCTTCAACCAGCTTGGTTTCTATGCCCAGGATGAATGGAACCTCGGCAACAGTCTGAAACTGACCTACGGTATCCGTTTCGACAACTTGATGTTCGACAACGACGACCTCCAGAGAAACGATGCCATCTATGAGCTTGACTTCGACGGGCAGCACATCGACACTGGCAAGTGGCCGGATTCCAGATGGCAGATTTCTCCCCGTATAGGTTTCGTTTGGGACGTGTTCAAGGACAAGTCGCTGAAAGTACGTGGAGGTACGGGTGTGTTTACCGGACGTCTGCCGTTGGTTTTCTTCACCAATATGCCGACCAATGCTTCTATGGTACAGAACTCCGTTACCTTTAAGACCCAATATGACAATGGAAAGGTGGTGGGCCATGATTCCCGTCTGGACCAGTTGGCAGGCGGCATGATTACGGACATGAACCAGATAATCGACAAGTTCAACCTCCCCACCACGATTGAGAAACACGTGGCGGGAAGCAAGATTTCCGGTGTGGCTCAGGACTTCAAGATGCCGCAGGTGTGGAAGTCGTCTATCGCGGTGGACTATCAGGTACCCGTATCTTTCCCCTTGACCGTGACGGGAGAGTTCATGTTCACGAAGAATGTGAATGCCGTTACCATCAACAACATCAATATCAAGAACCCCGACGAATGGAAGTACAATAAGCTGACCACCGTCAAGGGCGCTGATGGAAAAGACGTGACAACTACGGAACTGTTGCATACGGGTATGCAACGTTTCAATGGTGCGGATAACCGCATGGTGTACTCTTATTCTCTTTATGACAACCCCGACAAGAATGTGAAATATGCAGGCGACTTCGTGCATTACAATGGCAAGAATGCCGTGGTACTCGACAATACATCCAAAGGCTACGGCTATACGGCAAACATCACGGTGAATGCCCAGCCGGTGGATGACTTGATGCTGATGCTGGCCTATACGCACACGGAGTCCAAAGAAGTTTCCGGTCTTCCGGGCAGCGACCCTATCTCCACTTGGCAGGGATTGAACACGATTGATGGTTCCAATTATGTGGATGCACAACGGTCACAGTATGTGGTTCCCGATAAGGTGATTGCTTCTGTGGGCTACTACATCCCCTTCAGACACAAAGGCCTGCTTCGCGGCACACACCTGAATCTGTTCTATTCCGGCTATTCTTCCGGCGGTTACAGCTTCTGCTACACCAACGACATGAACGGCGATGGTATCAACAACGACTTGATGTACATTCCGAAGGACGATAGTGAAATCAACTTCAAGACAGAGGAAGACCGCGTTGCCTTCTGGAAATTCGTAGAGCAGGATTCGTACTTGAAGAATCACAAAGGACAGTATGCCGAGGCTTATGCTGCCCGCGCTCCGTGGGTGCACCGCTTTGACTTCCGTCTGCTGGAGGATTTCGAATTCAAGATTGGCAAGACCAAGCATTGCTTCCAGTTGAGTTTTGACATCATGAACGTGGGTAACCTCATCAACTCCAAATGGGGTATCTCCAAGACCAATACCGTTTCCAACAGCAACCGAATCCTGAAGTATGAAGGGGTGAAGAGCGCCACTGACCTGACTCCGGTATTCTCCATGTATAAGGTGAACGGTGAATATCCTACCAAGACTTACGACACCTATCAGAACTACAGCGAATGCTGGAAGTTGCAAGTCGGTATCCGTTACGTGTTCAACTAATCGGGTGCAGATAACCTCCGTTGAATGGCAGAATATGATAAGGCAAGGGCTGTTCCGGGATTTCCGGGACAGCCCTTATTATTTTTGGCTTTCTTTACTTTATTGTATTTCAACCTCCATAATCACTGGATTGTGGTCGCTGCACAAATCCAGGTCCGGAGAGTAGTATTCGATACCCTTCAAGCTAGGGGAGTGGAAGATGTAATCAATACGCAACATGCGTTTGGCATAGCGGTAGGTGTACATGTATCCGTTTCCGGCAGTGCGGAATCCGTCTTTGAGGGTTTTCCTCAAATGATGGTAGGTGTAGGAGGAAGGTATTGAGTTGAAGTCGCCGCATAGCAGCACGGGATAGGGGCTGGTCTTAGCGTAGTGGCTGATGACGTAAGTCTGCGTGGCCCGCTTCATGAAGTTTTCGTGCAGGGTGCCTGCGGCATCTTTGGCTGCCTGGACTTCGCGGCGGGTGTCGTCGGTGGCCAGCTCGCGTTCCCACTTCCTGCGCTTCTGGCTAACGCTGGTGGTCTGCAGGTGGTTGTTTATCAGACGTATGGTATCCGTACCCATCACTACATCGCACATCATGCTACAGTTGGAGCTGTGCTGGTAAGTGATGAAACGGTGGTTCGCCAATGGATAGCGGCTGAATACGGCGATAGGCAGTACGCCCTTGACGGAGTCTTCAGAAGGGATGAGCGCGTGTGACCAATGCGAGAGTACGCGCCGTATGCTGTCTGTGGGGAAATCGCTGTTGTCTCCGAACTCCTGGAAGCACAGCACATCCACGCCTTCCTGCTGCATGTACCGGGCTATCTCCTTGCAGGAATAACCGGTAATCTCACCTCCGAAGTTGTGTATGTTGTAGGTGGCTATCTTCAGATACTTGCCTGCCGGGGTTTTGTCTTTCGGCAGATGGAGCTGGAAGACAGACGTCAGATATCCCCAGTTGCAGAAGAATGCCACCAGCGGAACCAGTGCCCAGCGCTTACGGGCCAATGCCCAGCAGAGTGCCGTTATCAGATTGACAATCAGGAGTACGGGCACTGCCAGCCCCAGTAATGGCATGATGACGGAATCGACCGGAGCTACATTTCCTGAGAAGGCTGCCATTATGGTGATGGTGGCCAAGACGAATGTCGCTGCTATCAGACAGATGTAGAACAGACCTTTTACGGCGGACTTTCCCATGTTGTTTGCTTATTTATTCACTACGTTCACCGGCTTGCCGTCTTGGTAGGCCTTGATGTTCTCGAGCATAATCTGCATGAGGCGTTCGCGCGCGGCGGTGCTTGCCCAGGCAATGTGCGGAGTGATGTAGCAGTTGCGGGCGGAGAGCAACGGATTGTCGGCACGGGGAGGTTCTTGCGAGAGTACGTCTACGCCGGCGGCATAGATGGTACCGTTGTTAAGTGCGTCGGCAAGGTCTTGTTCGTTGATGAGCGGGCCGCGTCCGGTATTGATGAGAATGGCGGTGGGCTTCATCAACCGAAGCCGTTCTGCATTCACCATCTCGCGGGTGGAGTCGGTGAGGGGACAGTGCAGACTGATGATGTCACATTCGCGGAACAACTCGTCCAGCTCCATCTTGCGGATTTCGGGAGGAAGCTGGAAGTTGGTCTTGGAGGTGTAGGCACATACCTTCATACCGAAGCCGATGGCGATGCGGGCGGTGGTGAAGCCGGTGTGGCCCAGGCCTACGATTCCAAGCTTCTTTTCGCGCAGTTCGATGAGAGGCGTGTCCCAGAAGCAGAAGTCCTTGCTTGCTGTCCAGCGGCCCCGGTGCACCTCTTCAGAGTGGTGTTGCACTTGCTGGGTGATGTTCAGAATATGGGCAAAGACCATCTGGGCAACGGAGTCGGTGCTGTAGGCGGGAATATTGGTGACAATGATGCCGCGTTCTTTGGCAGCGGCGGTGTCTACGATGTTGTATCCGGTAGCCAGCACACCGATGTATTTCAGTTCGGGCAGTGCCGCCATGTGCTCGGCGGTGAGCACGGTTTTGTTGGTCAGCAGGATTTCTGCACCAGCGGCGCGTTCCAATACTTCCGCAGGGGCGGTGCGGTCGTAGATGGTGCACTCGCCCAAGGCTTGCAATTCGTCCCAGCAAAGGTCACCGGGGTTGGCGGCATAGCCGTCTAATACTACTATATTCATGGAGTTATGAGTTATAAGTTATTTGTTGTGGGGATTTTCTGTATCCGACTTTTAATCTCTAACTTTTAATTTTTAATTTTAATTGATAGTTTACCATTTCTTTTCCTCTCCCCAGAGTTGCTGCATCCGTTCCTTGTGCTTCTGCTCGGCAGGGTTGAGTTGTGGCTCCCAGATACGGCGGTCTTTCAATTCGTCGGGCAGGAATTGCTGCTTGACGAAGTTGCCGGGGTAGTCGTGGGCGTACTTGTACTTCTCGCCGTAGCCCAACTGCTTCATCAGCTTGGTGGGCGCATTGCGCAGGTGCAGGGGGACGGGGAGGTTGCCCGTTTCGCGTACCAGTTCCAGGGCATTGTTGATGGCCATATAGGCTGAATTACTCTTGGGGCTGGTGGCAAGGTATATGGTGGCTTCTGCCAGGGGGATACGTCCTTCGGGCCATCCCACTTTCATCAACGTGTCGAAGCAGGCGTTGGCAAGCAGCAGCGCGTTGGGGTTGGCCAGTCCGATGTCTTCGGAAGCGGAGATGACGAGGCGGCGAGCTATGAAGGCAGGGTCTTCACCGCCTTCTACCATGCGTGCCAGCCAGTAAATGGCGCCATCCGGGTCGCTGCCGCGAATGGATTTGATGAAGGCGGAGATGATGTCGTAGTGCATCTCGCCATCCTTATCGTAAGCAAGAGGGTTCTGTTGAAGGCGTTCGGTCACCATGTCATCCGTGATGAGGACAGGGTCGGTGGCTTCGGAATCTATCACCAGTTCGAGGATGTTGAGCAGCTTGCGGGCGTCTCCTCCGCTGAAGCGGAGCATGGCAGTGGTTTCTTTCAGTTCTATTTTCCGTTCCTTCAGCACGGTGTCCGTGGTGATGGCGCGTTGCAGCAGTTCCAGCAGGTCGTCCTTCTCCAGTGACTTCAGGGTATAGAGCTGGCAGCGGGATAGTAGCGGGCGGATGACCTCGAACGAAGGGTTCTCCGTGGTGGCGCCTATCAGCGTCACGGTGCCTTGCTCCACGGCTCCCAACAGCGAGTCTTGCTGCGACTTGCTGAAACGGTGTATCTCGTCGATGAAGAGGATGGGACTGGCTTGCGAGAAGAAGCGGTTGCTCTTGGCACGCTCTATCACGTCGCGTACATCCTTCACACCGCTGGTCACGGCACTAAGTGTATAGAAAGGGGTTTCCAGCTTGTTGGCGATAATCTGTGCCAGGGTTGTCTTTCCCACTCCCGGAGGGCCCCATAAGATAAACGAAGAGATACGTCCTGCATCAATCATCTTACGCAGCACTGCACCCGGTCCCACTAAATGTTTCTGACCGATATATTCATCTAATGTTCTTGGTCTAAGCCGTTCTGCTAATGGTTGCATAGTATGTAACTCTTAAAAAATCATTAATATCATGAAGCGTATACCGCCCTTCTTCACTCCCGGTATATCCGTATAGGTCAGTCGGCGTACATATTCTATGTGGAGCAGCTTGAAGATATTGTAGATACCTACACTGGCTTCCACATAGGGAGTCTTGCCCATGACGTGGCTGGTGGGTACACCGTCGCGCATGGGGAAGAGGAACAAGTCGGGATTGTTGCTCTTGTATGGGTTGTTCTTGTCCGTCAGCGTGCCCCACAGACCACGGATGCGGAACATCTCGCGCCACTTCAGCTTCTTGATGAGCGGGATGCGGTTGAAGAGTTTTCCGTTCATGTCGTAGCTTAGGTTGAGGGAGGCGTAACGGTCGTTCAGGAACTCCATGTTGTTGATGAGGTTGAAGGACTCGTTGTTCTGCGTAATGTACGAGAGGTTCGCCATCGGTAGGTTCAGCAGGGGGAAGGGAACGGTGTTCCATTGCGCACCGGCACGTGCCGTTACGTCCAGCTTGCCCCACGAGCCGAGCCAGAAGCGCTTCCGGATGCTGGCTTCCGTCAAGTTGAAGTTGTACTCTCCACCCAGCACGCCCTTGAATCCGGCGGTGTGGGAGAGGGTGAAGGTGGGCGCATCCAACGATACGGGCACGCGGCGCTGTTTGGTGTTGACGAAGGTTTCACCAGGAGCGTAACGCAGGGTCACACCCAGCTCGGTAGTGGTGATGTCGTGCACCAGCGTATTCTTTTCATCCCACTGTCCGGGTGTTTCTCCGTTGTTCTTCCAGTATTGCAGTTGCCCCGCAGGCTGGTCGTTGCGGTGGCGTGCCATGGCCTGTACGGAGAAGCCGGTATTGGTCTCCAGCTCGTAGGTCAGCGTGGCGTCGCGCATGTAGGACATTTGGTCTACCGTAGTCCATTTCCAACCGACAAACAAGTTGTCCTTGTCCGTGGCGAGGTACTTGTCCATGGGAGACATCACGTCGTAGGTGTACTTGAAGGCGATGTAGTGCTTCGGGAACTCCCACAATACGTATTCTCGTTTGTTGAAGGAATAGGCCACCTGCCCGGAGTAGAACCATTTCTTGTCCTTGGTTCCGTAGGCACCGTAACCGCTTAGGCTCCAATGCGGGTCGAGGTTACCGGTCGTCATGCCGCTCAGACGGAAGCGCGTGCCGTTGACGTAGTTGCTGGTTATCATTGTATTGATAGGGCCGAAGTCGAACTTGCTGGGATGGTTCTTGCTGCCCGTCTCCACGAAGTTCTCAATCAAGGCTTTCGCCCCGAAGATGACGTACTTGAAGCCGGGAATCTGTTCGATGCGGTTCATGAATACGTCCATCGTGCTCTCCTTCTTGGTGAGGGGCACTTGGCGCACTTTCGCCCAATACTCGTCGCTCTTGGCAAGCATGTTCGCCTCCTTGATGACATTTCCTTTCAGGCGGAAGAGGCGGGGTTCTATCTCCGTGAACTGATAGTCGCTGTATTTGGTGGTCCGTTGCACTTCCAGGCCTTGGATGCCTTTCACAAAGTGCAGTTCCACGGTCATGTCGTCATCGGTCAGCACCCAGTTTCCGTCGGGCAGTTGTTCGAACTGCTGCACGATGTCGAGGTTTTCCACGAAGTTGACACCCGTCTTCTTGGGCAGGTTCATGGTACATTTCTTCACGGCATAGGTGGAGTCCTTCACCACGTAGAGGTGCCCCGTGAAACCGAAGTCCTGTGGGTTCTGGGGAACGAAGGTGAGGTGCACGCACTCCTGCCTATCCACCATGAGCGTGTCCATCAAGTAGTATTTGTAGAAGCTGATGGCTCCGCGGCCGATGGGGCTGACGAAGCGGCGTTGCAGCAGGCGGATGTCGTCGTCATAGATGTTGATGTCGGAAAATACGTCCGTAAGGATGGTCCCCAGCATGTCTCCGGTGTTGAAGAACTCTTCGATACCGGTGGAGTTCATACCTTCGATGATGGTCTTTTCGCTTTTGGGGCTTTTACGGAAAATGGTCTTGCTGGCCGTCTCCTTGATGGAGATGGGTAGAATCATTTTGTTGGTCTTGGGTGATACCTCCACCTGGTCTTTGAAGAAGGAGAATTTCTTGTAGATGCCTTTCTCCATTTTGTCAGGGGTGACGTCGTTGAGCGACATCTTCATCTTTTCGTACTTCTGGTACTGGTAGTAGTCGTTCTCTTCCAGTTTCAGCGCCTTCTTGTTCTCGATGACCTTCTTCATGAACTCCACGGCGGGGTTGTTCTTGCGGGAATATTTCTCCTTTTTGGGCTTCACCACGACCTCGGAGAGCATGATGTCATCCGATTGCAGTTTGACGTTCAGCACCCGGGTGCCGGGTTTCAGTTTTACTTTCTTGGTGATATAGCCTACGGCGGAGAACGTCAGCTCATCCCAGCCTTTGCGGGTTTCCACCTGGTATTCACCGTTTGCGTTGGAGATGCCGCCTACACCTTTCCCTTCATACTGTACGGTGATGTACATCAGCGGTTCGTTCGTGAGGGAGTCTGTGATGACACCCTTTATCTGGGCGGATGCGCTGATGGAGACGAACAGTGACAGCAGGAAAAGGGCGTAAATTGTATATCTTTGCTTCATAAGTTACAGATAATTCGGGCGCAAAGTTAACAAATTAAGGTTAATCAAGAAGCAAATATAGACTAAAGAAACGGGAGATATGGTTAAATGAACGTGAAAGTCGTATGTCTTGTTTGTCGGATACAGATAAAAAACGTACAGAATCCTTATAGAAAAGTTGCCGGATATAAAGGATAAAGTTGCACAACGTATGGAGAAAGTTCTATCCCAAGCCTTGGGATAGAAAAGCCCAAGCTTGGGATAAGCGTCCGTAGGTTTGGGATAGACGTTTGCAAGCTTGGGATAGAATTTATGGAGGATTATGAATTGTTGCCGTTCAGTAGTGTCTGTACGATGCGTTCCGCCGTTCGTCCGTCCCAGCGGTCGGGCAGGGTGGTGTGCTTCCATTCTCCGTGCAGCAGCTTGTCGAGCGAGGCGGAGAGGGCGAAGGAATTTTCGCCTACCAGCTCGTTGGTACCGATGCGCCAGGTTTCGGGATGCTCGGCATAGGTATTGAGGGTGATGCAGGGGACGTCGAGGAAGGTAGCTTCTTCGGCGATGTTTCCCGAGTCGGTGACGATGCCCCGTGCCTGGTTGATGAGGAATCCGAAGTGCAGGTAACTCTGCGGAGGCAGGATGTGCAGGTTGGGAGCATTCACTTCCAGCGACTTCACCGCCTTTTGCACGTAGGGGTGTAGCGGGGCGACGATAGGCATGCCGCCGGCCTTCTCGATGACGGTCTGGAGCAGGGAGTGCAGTACGGCTTTCTTCTCCAGCAGGTCGCGGCGGTTGAGGGTGAGCAGCAGGTAGTTCCCTTTCCGCAGGCCGAGGCTGGAGAACCACATGGGCTGCACCAGGCGGTGGCGGTTGAAACGGATGGTGTCAATCAGTATGTTGCCCACGTAGTGGATATATTCGGGTATCATGCCCTCCTGGTTGAGGTTGCGGTTGGCCACCATGCCGGCGGTGAAGAGATAGTCGGAAATGGCGTCCACGATGGTGCGGTTCACCTCGCGGGGCATGTTCATGTCGAAAGAGCGTGTGCCGGCTATGACGTGCGCCACCTTCAGTCCGCGCTTCTTGGCGACGATGGAGCAGCTCATAGTGGCGGTCATGTCATCTACCACCAGTACGACTTGTGCCGGATGCCCGTCCAACTCCCGCTCGAAGGCGAGCATGATGGAGGCTGCCACCTGCGAGTGGTTGTGTCCGGTGACACCGAGGTAGGCATCCGGTTTCCTCATGGAAAGGTCGGAGAAGAGCGAGGCATCCAGGCTGGTGTCATCCTGCGGACCGGTGTAGACGATGCGGTAGGAGATGTTCTTTCCTGCCTCTCTGGCGGCGTCGATGGCGCGGCAGATGGGGGCTATTTTCATGAAGTTGGGGCGTGCGCCCGATACGATTGTTATTTTCATTGCATATAAATTGATGAGACAAAAATACGTTTTCTTAGGGAAATTATTCGTTACTTTGCCCATAATTTTAATGAATACCGATTATAAATCATTAAACATTTAACGTTAATCATTGATTATCATGCCTACATTTGTTCAAATTCTCGATTTTATAGGTACGTTCGCTTTTGCCATCAGCGGTATCCGTCTGGCATCGGCAAAGCGGTTCGACTGGTTTGGGGCGTACGTGGTAGGTTTTGTGACGGCTATCGGCGGCGGTACCATCCGCGATGTATTGCTGGGAGTGACGCCGGGGTGGATGACTGATCCTATCTATCTGATTTGTACGGGACTGGCTTTACTTTGGGTCATTCTTTTCGGAAAGCATCTCATCCACTTGCACAATACGTTTTTTATCTTCGACAGTATCGGTCTGGCACTGTTTACGGTGGTCGGTGTAGGGAAGAGCATTGCATTGGGATATCCGTTCTGGGTAGCCATCATTATGGGTAGCATTACAGGTGCTGCGGGTGGAGTGATCCTGTCTCTTATACACATCTCCGAGCCCACGAGACGGAGCTACATCTCGT
>ENA-UAJF01000216-UAJF01000216.1-human-gut-metagenome-genome-assembly--contig:-NODE-216-length-14568-cov-6.525667_pt1 | contig 14568 bp, 13 predicted proteins | sample MGYA00244428_ERZ654411 | MGnify/ENA primary metagenome ERZ654411 (study PRJEB26926, sample SAMN06165282) | human gut metagenome | biome: ENVO:00009003; feature: ENVO:2100002; material: ENVO:00002003...
TACGAGATGTAGCTCCGTCTCGTGGGCTCGGAGATGTGTATAAGAGACAGGTTCCTGGTGGATTGCCGGGCGGAAATTATGTTGCGATTATGCGCACAAGAGCAACGGGGTATCGCTACGATCGGAATCATTACGTTTTTGGAATCACGGATAAGGATGTTCTCTTAACCGCTACAGTAAAGCCCAGTTCGATTACCATGAACATCTACAAAAACGACAGAGATTACGGCGCAGCAGCCGGTGATGCAACGCTTGGCGGCGCAGTTTATCGCGTATACTATCCGCAGGGTACAGGTGAAACCTATAGCGACATTACGACCGACGAAACCGGTTTTGCTATGGTGGAAAATATGCCTTTCGGACAAATCCGTGTGCAGGAAATCACAGCGCCGACCGGCTACAAGCTGGACCCGATTGTACACACGTATAATATCACATCCGGCGGTAATGAAGAACCTTTTGTTCTTGACAATTTCAGTCTCAGAGATGAAGTTATCAAAGGTAAGATTGCTATAAAAACGCAGTCTGACATTGCGGTGCTGTCGCTCGATACGCTTGACGCACAGGATCGCAAATTCGAGGTTTACCTTGCATCCGCCGGAAACTACAACGATGCAAAAGAAACCGAGCGTGACATCGTAACCGTCGATGAGAATGGCACGGCACTTACGAAGCTTCTCCCTTACGGCACATATACCGTGCGTGAGATCGGCGAAGACGGCGAAGTGCTGTCCGATAGCTTCAATGCTTCCATCATCGAAGATAAAACCTATGTATACACGTCCGACGGAGAGCTGGAAGAAAAGCCCGAGAGCACAGCAACACCGGCACCCACGGCAGCACCTACGGCAGCACCCACGGCAGCACCTACGGCAGCACCTACGTCAGCACCTACGGCAACACCCACGGCAGCACCCACGGCGGCACCTACGGCAGCACCCACGGCAACACCTACGGCAACACCTACGGCAGCACCCACAGCGGTTCCTACAGCAACGCCTACGGCAGCGCCCACTGCAACGCCTACGCCGACATCTTCCATGCCGAAAACCGGCAGTGACAACACGGTCGTTTATGCTGCAATCATGATCCTGATGATCTCCGCAGCGGCTATGAGTGTTATTATTTATCGTAAGCACCGCAATGTAAAATAAAATATCTCCCATACGCAGCGTAAGCAAGTGCCGATAATTCAGCACCTGCTTTTTGCATACTTGATTTGAAGAAAGTCTCGCGCTATAATTTAACTGAGGAGCTGATTTACATGAAAAAGAAAATCACAGCTATTTTAATGACAGCAGCATTGATGCTTACCATGGCGGCGTGTGCGGGCAACAGTACAGCGGATACCGGCGTTGAAAGCTCTGCATCCAGTGCAGTGAGCAGCAAGCCGGTTTCGAACACAAGCTCCACGGCCGCAAGCAGCGCCAAGCCGAGTGCATCGGCGAAGCCTACGGCTACTCCCTCTGCCGGTGCTGCGGCAACGGTCAAGCCTACCGCAACGCCGAAGCCGGAGAGTAAAACCGAAAGCAGCACGGCAGGTAAAGCGAGCGTGACGGCTACACCGAAACCGGCAGCAACCGCAAAACCGAGCAGCTCCAATACTTCCAACAGCAAGCCTTCCGGCAGTGCGGCCAGACCTACGCCCGCACCGACTGCGAAGCCGACAGCTGCACCCACCGCAGCTCCCACAGCCAAGCCTACGGCAGCTCCTACCGCAGCGCCAACGGCGGTTCCCACTGCGACGCCGAAGCCCAAAGAAAAGGTTTGGATCGTGGACGTACCTGCCCAAGAAGAAGTCGGGCATTGGGAAGATAACTACATTTGGGAATGCGATTGGGTTTATCAATGCAATGGATGTGGGCAGATATTTGACACTGAAAACGGAGCGGCAGATCACAATCTTACAGAAGGCTTTGATGGAAATTACACCTGCGGCAGTTACACCATGATAAGCGGAGAACCGTATAAACACTATACAGGAGAGAAATATTGGGTCGTAGATACTCCTGCGCAAGATGAAGTCGGCCATTGGGAATATAGATAAGGATCAAATAAAGTGAATATTGCAGAATGAAGCACTCGATTTTACATTGAGTGCTTTTTTACTGCTCAAATTCAAGCCGTGTCATTTTATATGCGGCTTTTTTCATATAGAAAAATCTTTGAAAGGAAGCAAAAAAATGAAAAAGAAGCTCAAAAAGTCTCTTGCGTGTCTGCTTGCAACGCTGCTGATTTTCAGCGCCGTACCGATGAGCGCTCTTGCCGATGAGGCCGATACACCCGTATCGGTTACGGTCGAAACAAACGCTGAAAAAGCAGCGCAGGACACGGAGCCGGATGCAGAACCTAAACCGGAAATCACGGCAGAACCGACCGCGACGCCGGAGGCGAGCACAACCCCCTCGGCTGAACCGACAGCAGAGCCCTCACCGGAGGCAACAGAGGAACCGACTGAATCGGAAGTCAGTGCAGAGCCGGAAGCAACGGCTGAACCCACTGCTTCCCCCACGCCAAACCCGGAGGATGAAATCAGTTTACTGGCGCTCGGCGATGAGGCAATTACGCGTTACCGCACGGTAGGCATCAACGGTAATTTCAGTTCAAATTATCTTTATGACCTTGGCGAATTTCCACTGTATGACATCTACCGAAACGGTGTAAGTTACCCGGCCTACTGTTTGCAGCACGGTAAGGGTCGTGTGAACAACGGAGCATACGTGCAAAGAGACAATTATGGCATGACTGAAGCTATGCGCCGCATTATCGCTTATGGCTACAACACGACAAACTCTCTCGGTAAAAATGATTGGTACAGCGATGCGACCGCAAAGACGATGGTCACACAGCATCTTGTTTGGCTGGCGTCCGAAGGCTATATTACCGTAGACGGTACAAACTGGTCTTGGGGTTCCGGCATCGATAACGATGTTGAGCGCATGGCAAATCTGGCGTATAACAGTTCTGTTGTGCGCAGCTATTATGCGGAGTTAAAAGATCGTCTTTTACGCTCTGAAATCGTCCCGTCCTTTGCAGGCAAAAGCAGCGACGGCAGCGATGCTCAGGAAATCGATTTACAGCTTGTAACCGGTAAGTACACGGCTACTGTTACTGATACCAACGGCGTGCTGGATTTGTTCGATTTTCAGCAGGCAGGCTTTGATATTTCTCGTAACGGCAATACGCTGACGATTTCCACGAACACGCTGCCGGAGCAAGAGACAACGATTATCGGTGCAGGCTACACCGTCGGCGATAAAAACAGCATTGCCGTTTGGGAGGACAGAGACCAACAGGCCAACATTCAGCACCAAGCGACTTGTCCGGGCACAACGCAGACCATGGCGTACATCAAAATAAAAGGTGAAAAGCCTTCATATACAATCACGCTCAATAAAACAAGCGCTGATTTGACGATTACTAACGGCAACCCCAATTACAGCCTTGAAGGCGCAGTATATTATGTTTATAAAGAAGCTGCGGATCCCGATTATCCGTATTGGGATTATGAGCCGTATGCGACCTTTACCACGGACGCGAACGGACACGCCGAACTTAGTAAGAAATTACAGTCAAGCAATTATGTAACTTTTGAAGCCGTAGCGCCGAAGGGCTACTGTGCAGACAGCAAAACCCATAAATTCACCGTCACGGGAGAAACAACGCTAAATGTTGTGGATGACCCGGGCACAATCGTATTATCTGTTCATAAGAAAGACAGCGAGACGGATTCGGATCAGGCTTCAGGTAACGCTTCTTTGGCCGGAGCAGTATACCGTGTAAGCTATTTGGTCGATGGCCAAATGGTTTGTAAAGATATTACCACTAACAGCAAGGGCGTTACAGGATTAAACAAAATCCCCCTCGGCCAAATCACGGTTCAGGAAATTACTGCACCGATAGGCTACAAGCTCGATCCGACTGTGCATACGTACAACATCACAACGCTCGATACCGGTGATGTTTATGAACTCGAACCGGAAGACTTTACGGAAGATGTCTTCAAGGGCAAAATTGCGCTGCACAAGCAGTATGAAACGCTCGACGACCGCGCAGAAGAACAAGGCGCAGAGTTTGATGTTTACCTCAAGTCTGCGGGCAGTTACGATGCAGCCAAAGAGACCGAGCGCGACCATATCACCACCGGCGCAGATGGCATGGCAACCACAAAGGACTTGCCTTACGGCACATACGTCGTGCATCAAACAAAGGGCGGCAACGGTCGTCAGCTTGTAGCCGATTTTGATGTTTCAATCTCCGAGGATGGCAAGGTTTACAGCTATGATCTTGTCAACGTACAGAAAAATGCACAGCTCAAGATCGTAAAGACTTCCGAAGACGGCGTAATCGAAGGCATTCACTTCCGCGTGACGCGCCTTGAGGATAGCTATTCCGCAGAGTATGTAACGAATGCCGCAGGCGAAATCCTTACGGAAACACTTCCGATTTACGCGGACAAAGACGGCGCGAATAAGTATCAGTACAAGGTCGAAGAACTTGATACAGAGGAAACTTTCGGATATCAGCTTCCCGACTCGCAGACCGTAGAACTCAGCGAAGGCGAAATTGCTTCTGTAAGCTTCCATAATGTGCCGATTGAAATCGGTACGAAGGCCACCGTTGAGGGAGAAAAAGAAGTTGATCCGCTCGATAAAGTTACGCTGACCGATACGGTATCATACACTGGCCTTGTTCCCGGTAAAGAGTACAAAGTAACCGGCGTACTGATGGATAAAAAAACCGGTGAAAAATTACTTGTGAATGGGAAAGAGATCACCGCTGAAACTACCTTTATCGCAGAAACAAAGAATGGCAGCGTAGACGTTACCTTTATCTTTGACGCAACCGGTCTGCATGGTAAAGGAATCGTTGTTTTCGAGGATTTGTACCGTGAAAACGCGCTGCTTGCTACCCATGCGGACATCAACGACGAAGGGCAGACCGTAAAGATTAAGAATCCTGAAATCGGAACAAAGGCAACAGCAGACGGCAAAAAAGAAATTACAGCGGATAAGATCACGATTACCGATGTTGTGAGCTATAAGGATTTGACCCCCGGTAAAGAATATAAGCTTACCGGTGTGCTGATGAACAAAGCCACGAACGATAAGCTGCTCATCGATGGTAAAGAAATCACGGCAGAAGCTACCTTTACGCCAAAAGCTACCACCGGCGAAGTTGAGATGACGTTTACTTTCGACGCGCGTGAGCTGACGGTCGAAACTGAGGTCGTAGCTTTTGAAACGCTTTATCGCGACGGTATTGAAATTGCAGTACATGCAGACATCGAAGATGAGGGTCAGACGGTGAAGATTCTGCCGCTGCATGGCTCCATCAGCACGATCAAGGTCGATGCAGGAGACTCGCAGCACCGTCTTTCCGGCGCTGTGTTCGGCATCTATCGCGATGTAAACGGCGATGGTCGTTACACAGAGGGCATAGATACGTTTGTCGGCAATATGCGCGAAAAAGAAACCGGTGTGTATGAACTTGATGGTTTGCTTTACGGCAAGTTTCTAATCCATGAGAAGCAGGCTCCGTCTGGCTTCTCACAGGATAAAAACTATTACAGCTTCGAAATCACAAGAGACGGGGAAAAGGTGCAGTTTGAGGTTAAGCCCGGTATGAATTTCCCGAACAGCGCATTCCCAAAGACCGGCAGCAGTAATCACGGTGTTTATGCAGCACTGCTCGCTCTTGTGGTTTCCGGCCTCGGTTTAGGTGCTGTGATTTTTCACAAAGTCAAAAAAGCAAGTAAATAAGTAAAACCGGCAATGTTGCCGATTCCTAAGCTACCCGTGCAGAGTGAGAAGGCCCATTACCGTTTGGTGATGGGCTTTTGTAATGCAGAGCGCCGGTCACAATCCCGGTGGGGCACTGCAAATTTAATGTAATAGAAAGGTAAATGTTGATATGCATATTTTTGAAGAAGCAAGCCCAACGATTATAGGGCAGATGGTTACGCCTAAAAACATAGGAGACTTTTTTCTTGAATCATCGTACTACTTTTACTGCTGGGATGATCTTATGGAGTTGGAATACGGTCAGTGTGTTAGAAACAAGAAAAAATATTATTTTATCTCTGAGTTTGCTGAGGCAATTATGAAAAGAGGCTTTTTCTGCGACAAGCCTCTTTATGCGGAATTCACAGAAGAGCAAATTCAGAAGTATTTCAGCGGCGAGTATTCAGTCGGACAAATCTTTGCTCTTGCAATATCTCAAGCCCTTAATTTCACACCAGAACAAGTTGAAGTTTTGGAAGATAAAAACCTGAAATGCTTGGCCGTATGGATTCTGTACGATATGGTATTGGGTACAGATGTGAGAGATATTAGAGAAATACTTAATAAACCGATTTTTATAGAAGAAAAGGAAAAGCAAATTCGGAACTTGCATGGTAAAAGGCATTACTTACTCATTTCCCAAGAAAACTGGAAAATGGTAACAGAGTGGAACGCATGGAACAAGTGCGCCGATGACGGTACACTCAATTGTATTAAAAATTTGCGTGGTAATTTCCTTTGTTCGGATGCAGTTATGGATGATGACTATAATCTCATTGATACAAATGAAAATAGATACTTGAGCATTTGATTATAGACTATATTAGAAGAATTTGTAAATTTGATGAATGACATAGTTTTGTGACCACATAGGGGCGACCACTTTTGGATTTTTGAAATTCTGAAAATAAGGCAACATAGCCTATTTGTTGTTTTAGGTATTTATACTCGACAGGGAGATATAAGAAAACTTTTTTAGAAATAAAGACGCGACATGCTAATGACGAAGAAGTATGTTCATTTGTTGCAATACGTCTGAGAAGTAGTGTGTGCCTATCGTCTTTGTTTTCCATTTCTATCGAGAATTTTCCATATCCTAATAGAGGAGTATTATAATCTTCATCTCGGAAACCCATTAAAAGATTCTTGGGCTGTAAGTGTTTTCCTTCTTGTGTAATTTGAGGTGGAGTTTTTTCAATATGAAAATTAGTAGCGTGGTTAGTATTTGTTTTACATATAGAAGTTTTTTGTGGTTTGACATGAGAAATTCGCGTAAGAAGGCTGTGTAACTGACGTGATACATAGTCTCTATCTTCAGAGTTAAAAGAGTTCATAATTGTTTTTGCTCTATTTGTGGACAGATAAAGTTGGGCTAAGGGGCAATCTTCAGCATGTGATTGTTTCTGTGCAGTTCGCAAATATGCAGGTTGATCGTTTACATATGTAAGTTTAGCCTCTTTGCAGATAGGGCAGACCATGTACGGTTCATACTCAGCGCGAAATAAAGGAATATTGCGATATATTAGCGCTATTTGAAAAACAGAAAGTTCCGATTTTTTGTTTTCTAAGTAAGCATAATCAAATTTCATCTTCAGTATCGCCTCTAATAGTCATATAACTGTTGGTAAATAACATAAATATTGTATCTAATTTGACTGTACAATGCAATATAAAGTTTGACGGTAAGGAAAAAGCAGTACGTGGATGTTCGTTGACGGGAAGACGCTGTACATAAGTAAAGCGTGACCGGCAATATTGCCGGTTTTATACGAAAAAGGAGCGTCCACAACTTTAGGGACGCTCCTCGCAGATGGATAATGTTGAATTTGAACTTTCAGAACAGATCACTATGTGATCCGGTTCTGGTTAAGCAGAGGATGAGCTCATCGTTTTGAATTTCATAAATTAGAAGCCAATCGGGGGTGATATGGCACTCCCTGCAACCGGCATAATTGCCAGACAAGTTGTGATCTCGATAATTTTCCGGCAAAGGCTTTTGTTCAGCCAGAATGGTGATAACCTCTTCCAGAAGCCGAATATCGTAACCCCTTTTGACGATTCGCTTGTAATCTTTTTTGAAGGTCGTCTGATACTTAATCGTCAGCATTCAGATCCTCCATCAGCTCTTTTACGGAGGAAAAACCTTTGCTCATTCCAATTCCGTTTTTTGCGTCTTCGATAGCTTTTCTTGTTACGGCGTTCGGTACTTCGGCGCCGATTTCAAAAGGAATGCGATATTCGCGTACTGCTTTTTTTGCGAAAACGGTAAAAGCGGTCGTCATCGTCATGCCCATATCAGTGCAGAAAGCCTCGAATTGTGTTTTTAAATCGCTGTCCATGCGAATATTGACGTTTGTTTGTGCCATTATACAACCTCCTTTGGTACTTATATTATAGCACTTTGTAATGATACTGTCAATAAATTTTCGCACGATTGATGTGCAAAATGTAGATGATAATCGTAACATAATACAGATAAGAAAGAAAAGAGGAGCGAGAATATGCAAAAAGTTGTTGGATTTTTCAGTAAACCGGAAAATCTGTTTGTGCTGACACTTTTGATAGGGCTTTTTACGGGGACGTATAAGGTGGTGTCAAAGGCCTCAAATCACAACAATAGCTTGTATCAAAGGGTCAGCTCACCTATATGTTTCTATCTTAGGCTTTTTGGGTATGTATATACCCTTCCTTGGATAGGTAGTTTGTTGATTTCGGGAGGAAATTATGAAGAATGGTTGCAGGCATCAAAGAACACAGAGCCATATAGATTTTTCATAATTGGTTTGGTGATGATCTTCGGGAGTTATGCGATGTATATTCCGGTGCTGCTTGAGCGCATTGCACGCGGGATTATGAATAAGGTTTCAATTAAAAATGATCTTGAACTCATCAATTCAAAATTTGGCACAAGCTATACGGCAAGCGACTATATGTATGGTAAAGGGCACATTAAGCAAATTGTAACTTATATAAGCATAGGAGAAGAAAGTATTGCGGAGCTGATTTCAAACCCAAAACTTTCAGATGCAAAGAGAACTGTAATTCTTGACCTTCTTAGTCGTGGACTTACAGTAGACCAGATTAAGCCCTACATACAGTCGGACGATCCGTATACAGCGGAACAGCTGCAATTTGAACTCTACAAATTGTTTTTTACCCAAATAGGGATCGTCAATAGCCGCAATATAACAAAATAACCTGCCTGTGCAGAGTGAGAAAGCTCATTACCGTTTGGTGATGGGCTTTTGTAATGCAGAGCGCTGGTCACAATCCCGGCGGGGCCTGTAAATAAAAGGAAAGGAGCAAGAAGCTACGCCGAGCATTCCGGCAAACAAAACTGTAAACTTATATTTTCGGCAAAGGAGAAAGGCAAAATGAAAGAAATGTATGGTGTTGTGCTGCTGTACACAGAAGGCATGGCAATTTGTGAAGATGACTGGGAGAACCTTTGGTGCGCTGAGATGCCAGAAGAATTTGTAACAGCAGGAGATGGCATTGAAATCGACGGATTGACGCCATTAGAAGATCTTCCGATGGAGCAGCAAGTGCGTATTAAAAATGAGCTGGCTGCACTGCCGGAAGAATATCTGGACGTGCTGCGTAATTATGGTGGAGGTGAGGAGTAATGCCCGGTTACGGAAAATATCGTTCACCAGAGGAAAAAGAAGAATTTGTAAAGCAACTGGGTGCAGACGCCAAGCAGCGCGTTATTGACCTTGCAGAAAACTGGGAAGCAGATGCAAAAGATGTTGCGGAATTTTTGATTTTTTCAAGCCGGTTCCCAGATTACAGCGTCCGCAACCAGATGCTGATCTACAAGCAAAATCCGTATGCTATGTTTACTGCGGGATATAATCAATTTGAAAAAATGGGCTATACCGTACAAAAGGGCGAAAAAGGTATGCGTATATGGGTACCCCATAATATTACCTATTATCGTGGCAAAGAAAGTGAACCATGGAAGAGGCTGACGAAAAGCACACCAAAAGCAGTACGGGACATGATAAAAGCCGGAATGCTTGAGACACGTGAAGAATTGCAGTTCTATCGTTATGGAGTGGTCTTTGATATTGCACAAACGAATTGCCCTGCGGAAGATTACCCTAAATTAGTCGGTCTCGGCTGCGCAGATGAGCTGCACGCAGCGGCGTTTGACATTATCAGCGAATACAGCAACCGCTGCGGAATGCCGGTGCGGACGATTGATTTAAAGAGCGTTGCGCTGCGCGGATATTACGAATCAGAGACATGCAACATTACGATTAACAGCCGCCTTGCTGATACACAGCGATTATCGACGCTGCTGCATGAGATGGCGCACGGCATGTTGCAACACGGTATGGATACCGGCAAAAGCCGTGCACAGCGTGAGTTTGAAGCAGACGCTTTATCCGTTATGCTTGAATCCGCCATGGGTCTGCCAATCACTGACACACGTAAGGAGCACATGAGCGTGGAGTATAAGAACTACATAACCGAGCTTAAAACGGGCAAAACGGATGAAGAAAAAGCGGAAATCAATGAGCAGATCGATAAGGTTTTTAAACCAATCGGTGATCTATATAAGCGCCATGCGCCGCAGATTTTGGCAGCACTGCGCTTATCAGGCATTCAGCCGCAGCCGATAAAAACAGCGCAGGCAGCACCTGAACAGGAAGAAAAGACGCCGGAGCACATTATGGACAAGCCGAAAAGAAAAATGAATCGTTCACTGTAAAGAGAAATGAACGTAGAAAGGAGTGAATTTTTTGGCAATATCGAGAGATCAGGTTGATGAGATCAAAAGCCGCGTGAGCATTATAGATGTTGCAGCAGAACGTGTGAATCTATCGCGGCACGGTTCAACCATGTCGTGCTGTTGTCCGTTCCATCAGGAAAAAACACCGTCATGCGTATTGTATGAGAAGACCAATTCCTTTTACTGCTTCGGCTGCGGCACGAGCGGCGACGTCATATCTTTTATTCGCGGTACGGATAATCTCAGTTACGTGGAGGCGGTGCAGCAGCTCGCCCAGCGTGCCGGAATAACGATTGATGCCAAAGGCGCACAGCTCAATCAGCGTGAGCAGGAGCTCAGAGATCGTATTCGTGCGTGCAACCGAGAGGCGGCACGTTACTTCTTCCGTTCGCTTACACAGGACGATGAAGGCAGTGTCGGGCGAACTTATTTGCTGAATGAACGCGGTTTGAGCATGGCCGCTGTACGACATTTTGGTTTAGGTTATGCGAAGCCGGAAAGCTTTGGGCTTGTGAATTATCTGCGCGATAAAGGCTTTACGGATGATGAGATGATAACCGCAAATCTTGCGTACCAAAGTAAAACCGGGCACGTTATGGATCGGTTCCGAGACCGAATCATGTACCCGATTTTTGATACAGTCGGCAATGTAATTGCGTTTGGTGGACGCGCCCTGAACAAAGAGGACAAGGCAAAATACATAAACACCAACACCACGCCGGTATTCAGAAAGTCCAATAATCTGTACGGATATAACTTCGCACGCAAGGCGCACAGCGACCATTTGATACTCGCAGAAGGGTACATGGACGTGATCGCGCTGCAAACAGCGGGCTTTGCTGGTGCGGTCGCTTCACTCGGTACATCGTTGACGGAGGAACAAGCAAAGCTGATTGGGCGGAGCTGCAAGGAGCTTACTATTTGTTATGACAGCGACAGTGCGGGCATCAGAGCAACGCAAAGAGCTATACAGGTTTTGCGTTCTGCGTGCCCAGAGTTGCGCGTCAGCGTGGCTTCCTTGGGCGAAGGTAAAGACCCGGATGAGTTCATAAAAATGCACTCGGAGGACGGAGCAGAACGTCTTGCTGAGGCTTTCAAAGCAGCGATAAGCGATACCGAATACCGGCTACAAATGTGCAAAAACGGGTTGGACATGAACGTGAATAAAGACCGTTTGACTTATGCCGTTGAAGCGGTGCGTGTGTTGGCGACGGTCGAAAACCCGGTGGAACAGGATTTATTTGCGGCACAAATTGCTGCGGAGGTCGGAGTTGGACGTGAGAGTATCTTAGCACAGGTGCAGGCAGCTGCGACAGACCCGGCAAATAAAACCGTGCCGGAAGAAATTAAAGACGAGGAAATTTTTGAGCCGGAAGAAGAACCTACACAGCGCTATCATGCGTTTATTCGCCCGGTTTCTGACGCAGAAAGTGAAGTGGTAGCCTTTGCGGATGTCATTATAAACGAAAACTACCGCATCAACGGCGTGCGTCTGGTGTTGGATGAACACAATCGATTTTCGGCCTTGATGCCCGCGTATCTTGCTAAAGATAGGCGTGAATGGGTTCCGTACGTCGAGCTGAAGCCGGAGATTGAAAGGGAAATGACGGCGTTCCTTGCACGTAATTTTGATTTCAACTCGGAGGTTGAAGTTATCGGCGGCGGTACGGCGATAGACGTCGGAGAGACAAAGCTCACGCTGCGGAAGGCTGCAAACCGCAATACGGTTAAAGCGTATGCCGAGCTGCAAAACGATGTGTTTGCGCTCAAATACGGCAAGATCATGGAGGGCAAACGCGGGTATTTCTATTCACCGCCGAGCATGGGAACGTACACAGATCAGGACGGCAATAAGCAATATCAGTATGCGTATGGGTTTGCTTCCGCACCGGAGCGCACAAGAATTTCGGGAGAAATTAAGAAACAATACGAGCTCATGTGCAAAAAAAACAAGCGGGTCTATGAAGCAAAAATCAAATAGTGAGGTGAGATTTTGCAGACGATTTATTTAGTTACCGGACTTCCTGGCGTCGGGAAGACGAGCTTTTTGCAGGTGCTTGAAGGCTTAAAGCTATTGCCGGAGTACAGCGTCACGCCGCAGAGAATCGCACGAATCTACAACAGTTCGGAAACGTATGCGATGCAAAAGCTTATTGACGACGGGCGCAGTTTTCTTTGTGAGCTACCGCTCGAGCAAGAAAAAATGGAACAGTTTTTCGGTTTACTTGAGGGCAAAACGTATGCGATAAACTGCTATTGTATGGGTCTGCCGGACGCAGCAGAAGCCATAGCGCGATTGGTGCGGCGAGATCGTACAGGTGTTCCGACTGCGAAAATTTTGGAAGATTTTGAACTGTTCCCGTCCAATATCCGGGAGCTTTCAAGGCGTGTAGAAAGCATCAAGTTCTTCGATAACACACATGGGTTTTGCTTGACCGGCTATTACAGTGCGGGAAAATTTATGCTTTCAGATGCCGGTCATTGCGTGCCGTGGATGCAAACCGTTAGAGCTGCACTGCTTCCGAATGAGCAGCAAATTACGCCGGAGAGTGTGTGGCAGACAGAAATTTTTGAAAGAAAGGTAAAAGAAAATGAAGAAAAATCAGATGGAAATCGTGGTGAAGCTCAACGTAAGCGCGGAAAAAAGAAGGGCGCTCGAGATGTACTGCACGGACTTCGCGGGCACAATGCAAAAGGATTTGCAGGCAGCGGCGGAACAGATTTTAACGCAAAAATATAACAAGTCCGTGCCGAAAGCCGTGCGCGAATACGTGGAGTTGTGCAGAGACGAGGAAAATTCTTCCGCTGCAACGAGCGAAAAGTAATCCACTTTTTCGCAAAACGCAGTGAAAAACTGCGGGAAACCTTCTCCTTAATCAGCAAATTTCTGTGTCTGCCGGACATGTTTTTGCGTGCGGCGGCGCAAAATTTTGGGCGAACTCCGTTCGTTTTTTTGCTATCAGCAAAAAAGATTTGCGGCGGAAGCCGCCCGGGCAAACAGAAAAAGCGCGAAACGCACTTTTTCTGTTTGCTTTCGCAAGCATACCATTCTTACGTAAGAATGGTAGATCGGTGAAAATCACCGATTTTTTAGGGACACCCTAAAACCCGTCATGCAGAAAGAAGTGAGACAAATAAGAAAAGGCGAATACAAATACCCTTACCGTTTAGAGTTGCGCTTAAATGAAACACAAATGGCACGTCTGCAATCCTTGGCGAGCAAATCCGGCTTATCGATGTCGGCGTATGTGCGGCAGCTTATCGACGGTGTGCTTCCGCAGGAACGCCCGCCGTTGGATTTTTATAAGATGCTGACAGAGCTGCGTTATATTGGCAACAACATGAACCAGCTTACACGCATAGCACATGCGACCGGCAGAATCGACAGAGAGAAATTTGAGCGGCTGACCGATGAGATCAAGCCGCTGGCATCTATGCTGTATCGCTACGTTACGGAGCCAATCAAACGCGACCCGATGACTTCGGAGCTTGGGACGTATATCCGTAAGTCCGACCAAAAGGCACTGAAAGAAAAACGGGAGGAAGAACGAAAGTGGCGGTAACAAAAATCTGGAAGATCAACGGCTGGATCGGCGACTGCCTGCTTTACATCGAAAATCCGAACAAGACGCAGAACCCGTTGGTGATCGGTGATCCGAAATTAAAAGAGGAAGAATACCAATCTCTGACGGATGTGATCGAGTATGCGGAAGACGGCAACAAAACCGTGCGGGATACTGAGCGTTTTGTGTCCGGCGTTAACTGCGATGCAGAAACGGCGCGGCAGGAAATGATTTTAGCAAAAAATGCGTTCGACAAAAACGACGGCATTTGTGCCTACCACGCCATACAGAGCTTTGCGCCGGGAGAGGTCACGCCGGAAACGGCGCACGAGATCGGTATTCGGCTCGCAAAAGAAATGTGGGGTGAACGGTATCAAGTGCTTGTTGCAACGCATTTAGATCATGAGCATATCCACAACCACTTCGTTAGTGCGCCCATAAGGGGCAGAGTAAATCCGCTTAGCAAGCGGCAGGTGTGAGGTTT
>ENA-UAJF01000229-UAJF01000229.1-human-gut-metagenome-genome-assembly--contig:-NODE-229-length-14089-cov-4.795639_pt1 | contig 14089 bp, 5 predicted proteins | sample MGYA00244428_ERZ654411 | MGnify/ENA primary metagenome ERZ654411 (study PRJEB26926, sample SAMN06165282) | human gut metagenome | biome: ENVO:00009003; feature: ENVO:2100002; material: ENVO:00002003...
CGAGATGTAGCTCCGTCTCGTGGGCTCGGAGATGTGTATAAGAGACAGATACTATGGCATACGGGAAAAAGGATGAACGTAAACTCATAATCAGCGTATGGCACCAGGTATTCCGGACGGGCTATACGTCCCCAACTGTCTTCGCAACCCAGACCAGCTTGCACCTTGTCGATACAGAGATTAGTCAAATCAGCTTCATCCACCTCTTGCGAGTGTCCTTGCTCTTTGCTCCAGCCTTCATCTAAAGACTCGATGGTATAGTGCAAGGCAGATGCGGAGAAGGGAGCGGCTGCCACAATCTTGATGCCATTACCAGACTGATCCAACATCTTCCACCAACGAATATCGGTCTTTGTTCCGTTTTCCTGCGGACGGATGTAGGGATAGAACTGCTCGGCCACACTTTGGCGATAAATGCCTAAGTCGGCGCAATGATTACGGTCAATATAGTTTTCAACCGGACCGCGTCCATAGTATTCAACGGTTTCAAAGCTGCGCGGCATAGGCATCTGCAGACCGAAACGGAACATGTTCGATACTTTGGCATTCTTGTCGGCAGTCAGCTTCTGGGTCACCTTGACGGCACCGGCATTGTTGATGACATAAACAAGGTTCAGCTTAGCTGAAACACCCGGCATGTCGTAAGCAGATTCTACAATCACCTGATTGTTCTCCGTGCGCTGTTTGAAAGAGGTCAGTTTGATTTCCGGATTCTTCCAAGCGATATATTTGCGTTGCAGATTGGCACCGTAGTCGTTGTCAACAGGCGCACGCCAGAAGTTTGGTTTTAAAGCCTCGCCGTCTTTAATCATATCCCGGCCATTCACTTTGTACTTGGTCAGATAACCGTTGTGCTTGTTGATTTCTACACGGAAAGCATCACCGGAGACGATGAGGTAGTTCCAATCGTTATCCTGTACTTGGGGAGCCGTCATCTCGATATTGCTCTGTTCGCAGTTCTTCAATTCCATGGAAGGAGCTTGGTAAGGATTGAGCGTCAACTGGTCTTTTGCCACTACATGTCCGGCGGAAAGCAATCCTTCACGGTTCTTCAGCTTATAGGAAACATTCAGCAACCACTCGGTGCATTGGCAAGTCTTGCCCAAGTCCAACTTGATTTTGGCTGTCTGTTGGGGAGCTACATTCAGATTATCCACACGACCGGTCCGTATCACCTTACCGCCTTTCAGTACCTCCCACTCCATATAATAGGCAGAAAGATCACGGAAGAAGTATTCATTGAACACATTGATTTCGCCGTTCTTCAAGTCGGCCGGAGTAGTCCAGATGTCCTGATAGATACGGCCTACCTCATACATGTGGGGATTGGGCACACGGTCGGGGCTGATAAGACCGTTATCGCAGAAGTTACCATCGCTGGCATCAAAACGGTTAAAGTCACCGCCGTAGGCATAAATCATCTTACCGTTTTTTCCTGTCCAACGTACAGACTGATCAACAAAATCCCAAATAAAGCCACCTTGGAATTTGGAATATTTACGCACCAAATCCCAATATTCTTTAAAACCTCCTTGCGAGTTTCCCATCGCGTGAGCATATTCGCACTGAATCAGGGGCTTTGTCATAGAATCATCCTCACTGTATTTCTTACATCCGTCATAGCCATAATACATCGGGCAATAGATGTCTGTCTTGCCTGTTTTACCGGCTTGTTCATATTGTACGGCACGGCTCGGGTCTTCAGCCTTTATCCAATCGTAGGCAGCTTCGAAATTAGCGCCATAGCCGGCTTCGTTGCCCAAAGACCAGAAAATGATGCTGGGATGATTGAAGCTACGCTGCACATTGCGCTGGTTACGCTCCATATGTGCTTTCCTATAGTCCTCACGTTTGGCAAGTGTCTCTTCCCCATAACCCATTCCGTGGGATTCGATATTGGCTTCGGCCACTACGTAAATACCATATTGGTCGCAGAGGTCGTACCAGAGATTATTGTCGGGATAGTGGCAGGTGCGCACGGCATTCAGGTTGAACTGCTTCATCACCTGAATATCCTGAATCATGCGTTCGCGAGAAATGACGTAACCACCGTCCGGATCCATCTCGTGGCGGTTGGCTCCCTTGAAGAGAACGGGCTGGCCGTTGACAAGTATCTGACTTCCTTTCAGCTCTATCTTTCGGAAGCCCACCTTTACGGGAATCACTTCACTGCTGCCTTGCAAAGTGGCACGTAGGGTATACAAGTAGGGCGTTTCCGCCGTCCACTTATGAGGATTCTCCACATTTATCAAGGCAGTAGCGTTACCTTTGGCGACAGCTGTAGCCACCTGTTTTCCGGCAGCGTCCAGCAGTTCAAGACTGACATTGCCGCCACCCTTCACATCAAGCTGTACTTTCAGGGAACCGTTCTTATAAGCAGTATCCAAATCGGGAGTGACACGGATGTCCTGAATGCGCTTCTTGTCACGGGCATACAAGTAGCAATCGCGCCCTACACCGCTATAACGGAAGAAGTCCTGGTCTTCCAGATACGTCCCGTCACACCAGCGGAATACCTGAAAGGCTATCAGATTCTTTTGTCCCGGCTTCAAGTAGGGTGTCAGGTTGAATTCAGCCTCCAGTTTGCTGTCCTCACTATAACCTACGTACTTGCCGTTTACCCACAAATACATATTGGAAGTCACGGAACCGAAATGAGCAATGATGTCCTTACTCTTCCAGTCGGCAGGTATTACAATCTCACGACGGTAGGAACCTACATTGTTATTCTCCGTTGGCACCTGCGGTGGATTGTTCTTGAACTGATTGCGCCAGGCATATCCGGTATTCACGTAGATAGGGTCGCCGAAACCGTTCAGTTCCCACATACCGGGAACGGCCATATCGCTCCATCCCTTGTCGTTGAACCCCACTTTCCAGAAATCCGTGGGACGGGCATCGGCATTCTTCACCCAGAAGAATTTCCAGATACCGTTCAGAGTCATGTAATTGGAAGAATGTTCTTTTGCTCCACGAGCCGCAGCATCTGCCGACTCATAGGCAAAATAGTTGGTGTGCATCGGAGCACGGTTCACGGCATTCACTTCAGGGTTTTGCCATTCAGTGAAGGACTGTGCGCTTGCGGCAATGGCAAAAGTCGCAAGCAGTCCGGTAATGAAATGTTTCTTCATGGTAAATAGTTTATAAAAATTAGCAACGGCATACAAGCAGAACCGGTATGCCGTCACAAAGATACGCCTATCCTATAATTAAAAGGAAGAATAATCGTTCAAAAAAGGCTGAATTTAATTCTTTAAATAAGTGTTCATAACTAGTTCACATAATTAAATTAGGTGACTAAATGGGAATTTATTTTGATTGAGTACTTATCCGCAAACGATAGACTCCGAACGAACGGGGCTGAAGCTCCAGGCTCAGAGAACGGGAAGCCACCTCCACCGGACGAATACGTGGAACAATAGCCTCCTGCTCCAGTGTATTCTTGGCTTTCCAGTCATCACTTTGCAAATAGGTGCAGGAACCCGAGACAAGCTGCCGCTTCTTCAATCCGCTGAACTCTATCTGTACCTTCTCCGATCTGCTGCCCGCATTGACAAGCTTCAGAATTACTTCTCCCGTAGGAGCATCCAGCACTGCCGATGCATAAAGGCTGTCCTGCCCCGTCACGGGTTTTCCGTCCATTTGCAGGTTCAGCACATCTGTTCCGGCATTCATACCGTACATCTGCTGTACGTAATAGTTGGGAGTCCGCATCATACGGAGATTGTCGAACCAAATCAAATCGGGATTCCACTGCCAGGCATCCACATGGGCAAACAACGGAGCATAGGTAGCCAGGCGCACCACATCGGCATTACGTTCCAGTCCCGTCATAAAAGCTGCTTCGGACAGTGCCGCCAAGAAATTATTGGCTTTCCCGGTGGGGTGGTCATGCGATGCATATTCACCGGCAAAGACTTTCGGTCCTTTACGGTCATAGTCATCATAGCGGGCAGCATTGGCAAAGAACCAGTCGGGAGCCATATAATAATGCTCGTCCACCAAATCCACCCCGATGCGTTTCATTTCGGGCCAGAGGTAATCGAACTTGTCCCCATCTGCACTCGGACCGGAAGAACCTACAATCTGCATATCGGGATATTCCGCACGGATGGCTTTCGTGAACACTTCCAGACGCTCGGGATAGACTTCCCCCCACTGTTCATTGCCGATGGCAATCATTTTCAGACCGAACGGTTCGGGATGTCCCATATCGGCACGCACCTTTCCCCACTTGGAGGTTGCAGCACCGTTGGCAAACTCGATGAGGTCGAGGGCATCCTGCACGTACGGGCCGAGTTCTCCAAGGGGAACCACTTCGTTGCTTTCGTATTGGCAGGACAGCCCGCAGCTCAGTACCGGCAGAGGCTCTGCACCGAGGTCTTCACTCAGCAGGAAATATTCGTAAAAGCCAAGTCCGTAACTCTGGAAATAATCCGGGAAAGCTTTATGCTTGAATGTATAGTTCCAGCGATTTTCGTTCAAAGGACGGTTCTCTACCGGACCCACGGAATTCTTCCATTGATAACGGGTGGCAAGGCTGTTGCCTTCGATGATACAACCGCCGGGAAAACGGAATACTCCGGGATTGAGGTCATAGAGGGCTTGTACCAAGTCGGCACGCAATCCATTCTCACGCTTCTTCCAAGTGTTCACCGGGAAGAGAGAGATGTGGTCCATATCTACCGTACCCTCCGTCTGCAACACAACACGCAGACGCGAGCGAACATCGGTAAAAGGAGCTTTCAGCACAGCCGTCAGCTTCTGCCATTCACTGCCTTTCACTTCCAGTTCCTTCTTCAGGAGATTCTCTCCGTTGGAATTCACCAGTTCGACGGAAAGCTTCATTGGTTTGGTATCCGGCGTACGGACATAGGCGGAGAAACGGTAATCTTCTCCTTTTTTCAGGCCGATGCCACGATAACCTTCATTATCCAGTCCGGCACGCAAAAGACAGCCGTCATTGGTAATGCGCACATAATGCGGATTGCGGTCGAAGCAGGGCCGCTCGTCCTGTACCGTCACCTCGCCGAAAGGTATCCACCCCACCAGCGGCTGCGGGAACTCAAAAGAGCGGTTCTTTACCAGTTCGGCATACAAACCACCGTCCGCACCGAAATTAATGTCTTCGAAGAAGATTCCATACATGGCAGGATTTATCCGAGCCGTCGGTTTTGATACATCAACAGTCATCACATGCTGTTGCGCCTGCATGCCAAGAACAACGAACAATGTCAATAGAAATAAAAGTCTTTTCATGGTTTTAATCTGTTTATAACGATAGCATAAGCTAAATTATGACGACATACTTAGCTATTCTACATCAATCCTATTTACCGGCAACCATACATCCATCTTGCCCTCACCCCGGTGTGCCCATGCATAATAAGGTATCAGGGTCAGCGTCACATCTCTGGTTGCCAACTTTCCGGCAGCATCAAAACCAAGAGCCTGCACTTCTGTGGTAATTTCGTTGATGCCATACAGCAGTTCGGGCTTCTCCGTCACCTGGAATTTCGGATGACGGTTCAGGATGATATTCTGTATATTAAAATCATTATCGGCCCACTCGGCACAATAAACGATAGGACCACGCTCAACGGCCACCCGTCCACGGTCGGCAACCACTTTTTCATTGGCTTTCACCACACGGGGGTGCATGTCGAAATGCACCTCTACCACATCCCCTTTCTTCCACTTCCGGTCTATCCGGAGATAGCCTTTACGAAGTTCACCGGTCACCTCCTCGCCATTCACCAATACACGATAGCCCAACTTCAGGTCGTCGGCATACGAATAAAGGTCACTCGGAAGTACACTGCCGCGCACCCAACCCGGAATACGGATATTCATCGTAAACGGCAGGTTGCCCTGAGCCACCTTCACACGAATATCTCCGTTCCAGGGGTATCCGGTTTCCTGCTCCAGCACCACTTTCTTTTCATTCAACTTCAGCTCGGCACGGTTGGACAAGAAAAGGTTGACGTACACCTGATTGTCTTTCACGGCATACACATATCCCGGCAAAGAAGGAATGAACCGGCTGATGTTGCTAGGACAGCAGGCACAACCAAACCACGGCTGGCGTGTAATCGTATGGTCGGCATTAAAGTGATACTTACCATCGCAAGACAACGGATTGGGATAGAAGAACTTGCCTCCGTCCAATGAAACGCCGGAGATTAATCCGTTGTAAAGCGTACGTTCCAGCACGTCGAAATACTTGGAATCGCCATGCAGCAGAAAGAGGCGGTAATTCATGTAAACATTGCCGATGGCGGCACAGGTCTCATTGTAGGCAGTCAGATTCGGCAATTCATAGTTATCACCGAAAGCTTCGCCCGCATGACGCGCACCGATACCGCCGGTAATATATATCTTCTTGCCGACGATATTCTCCCATATCTTGTCGATAGCCTTGATGTAGGAGCTGTCACCCGTAATGGCAGCCACATCAGCCATACCGGAATACATGTAACCGGCACGTACGGCATGTCCCACTGCCTCTTCCTGCTCCAGTACAGGCTTGTGCGACTGCAAATAGATGTCCTTGCGTGCCGTAGTGCCGCGCGCGTCGAGGAAGAACTTGGCCTGGTCGAGATATTTCTTATCTCCTGTCACGGTATAGAGGCGTACCAATGCCATTTCGGCAATCTGATGTCCGGGAATCACACGCTTCTGTCCGGGGCCTTCACCGATATTCTTGCATACGCAGTCGGCATAACGGATAGCTATATCCAGGAAGTTCCGCTTGCCTGTAGCTTGATAATAAGCCACAGCCCCTTCCACCATGTGACCCAGATTATAGAACTCGTGGCTCAAATTCTCCACCTCCGACCAGCGTTCCGGCCCCGACCAATCGTGCGGATGCTTGGGGTTCATGGTACGTGCGGTGTAAAGATACCCGTCCGGTTCTTGGGCGGCGGCCACTATGACCAATACGCTGTCGATATATTCTTCCAGTTTCTTGTCCGGGTAAGTCTGCAAGGAGTAACTTGCACCTTCAATCGTCTTATAGACATCCGTATCGTCAAAGGAGAAGCCTCCCACCTTATACTCATCACTGGGATGAGTAGCTTTCACAAAGTTTTCATAACGTCCCGTTTCCTCACACTTACTGAAAGCCAACGGGATGGTTACCTCGCGGCTTGCCTTCAAGCGTTGTCCCCAGAAACTGTCCGTCACCTTCACTGAAGTGAAAGGAACCGGGTCGATGGGATAACCGGAATGCAAAGTCTGTTGCTTTTGTGCCGACACACTGCCGGTCATGGCTGCAACAAGTGCCAAAGTCAATAATCGTATCATATCTTTTAAGTTTTTAAGTTCCCACGCACGGAATTACACGGATTTATCCTTATTTCCCCTTATTCTCATGGATACGTATCACCGTAAACGAATAGGCAGGCAAGGTATAAGGAAACTCCGTACCGCCGATGTCGAAGGCGGAAGTCACGGAACGTGCCTGCTTGTCTTTCGGGTCACCCGTCAGGAGCGTCTTCACTGCCGAGGGATTCTGCAAGTCGATGCCCTTCAGCTTCACTGTAGAGGAAACCTCCACCGGAAGCAGGTTCACCAGCTTTACGATATGGTCACCCGTGGCCTCATCCTTTACCACCGAAACACCGACGCGCTTACGGACAGCCTCTTGCCCATTATTCAGTGTGACGTGCGAGGTGATGTACTGCGTACCCGCATTCTGTCCGTACATCTGCTGTGTGTAGTAGCCCACGGTAGGCTTCACTTCCGTGTTATTGAAATAAATCAAGTCGGGATTCCACTGCGTATGGCCTTCCTTCGCCAGCAACGGGGCGTACGAGGTCATCTCCACCACATCGGCATTACGTTCCACCGAAGTCAGATAGAGAGCTTCTGCCAACGCTGTCTCTATGTTGTTGGGACGTCCGGGCAGGTGGGCGGCATATTCGCCCAGATAGACCTTGGACTTGGTACGGTCATAACGGTCGTAGTAGTCCTGGTTGTGAATCATCCAGCCCGGATCCACGTAATAGTGTTCGTCCACCATGGGCACGCCCAGTTCCGTGGCAAGGCGCCAGCCCTCCGCATAGTCCGTGCCTTCGTAGAAGGGACCTACAGTGCCGACAACCGTAATTTCGGGATGCTTCTCCCTGACAGCCTTGTATATCATGGCAAAGCGCTCCTCAAACACTTCGGTAATCATATCCTCGTTGCCGATGCCGATATACTTCAGATTGAAAGGCTTGGGATGGCCTGCCTCAGCACGCTTCCTGCCCCACACGGTGCGGCGTGCATCGCCGTTGGCATACTCTATCAGGTCGAGCACATCCTGGATATAGGCAGGCATCTCTTCCATCGGGATGCCACCCTGCTGGCCGTAGCGCATCAGTTCCTTGTTGGCCCCCTGCGGACAGTTGTCGGCATAGTGCGAGTGTGTGCCCGAATTCTGGCACGGCACGCCCGCTGCCAATACCGGCAGAGGTTCGGCACCTATATCTTCGCAGAAGCGGAAGTACTCGAAGTAGCCCAGTCCGCGTGTCTGATGATACCCCCACAGATTGCGCAACGGCTTACGGGCTTCAAGCGGTCCGATAGAGCCTTTCCAATCATAGATATTGTCGATGCCGTCGCCATGAGCCACGCAGCCGCCGGGGAAGCGGACGAAGCGTGGATGCAGGTCGGCAAGCGTCTGCGCCAGGTCGGCACGCAAGCCGTTCTTATGGCCCTTGAATGTATTTTGCGGAAAAAGGGAAATCATATCGAGATGCAGTGTCCCCACCGTCTGCGGCTGGAGCGAGAGGACGGCGGCACGCACGTCGGCATTCGCCGTCAGCACCGTCTGCTGTTTCTTCCACTCTTTGGAGGACACATTGACGGAAGAGCGGGCAATCTCACGGCCCGTCTGGTCGAGCAGGCAAACAACCACCTTGCCTCCCTTGCTGCCCGGTGCCACGCGGGCGAAGAGAGAGAAATCGTACTTCTCCCCTTTCTTCAAGCTGATGCCGTCGAAACCGTCGTTCTGCAATGTCACTCCGGGACGCGCCTCCAATACGGCATAATGAGGGTTATTGGGATGAATGGGGTCGGCAGCGGCAATGGTAACGGCAGCCGAAGTATTCCCCTCTTTCACCGCCCAGGCATATGTGCCGTCCCAATCTTGGTGTGAACCGTCCTTAGACGAATACTCGAAGTCGCGGTTCTGTACCAGCTCGGCATACAGTCCTCCATCCGCAGCATAGTTGATGTCTTCGAAGAAAATACCTATCAGATGCTTGCTGATGGGTTTTGCACATTCCGTCTCCACTTCGATAGTCGCCTCCACCGGTTTCAGTCCGGCAAAACGTACGGGGTCTTGCTCGGTACGTTCGGCATGGAGTGCCTGGCGGTACTTCTTATGCTCTGCAAAGGAGATGACACGCTGCACCGTGGCATACGGTACACGCTGCATCCAACCCTGCTGTACGGTACCGTTCAGCAGAACCTCCTTCCGCACGTTAGGATAGACCTCCGCCGGCCGGTATTCGGCAAGGCGAGAACGGTCAAAGTATTTCTGCGCTTTCCATTGCAGCAAGTCGGGAGACTCGACGTATGCAAGGGAGTTTCCGCTTTCCGTCAGTTCCCAGATACAGTGCCAACGGTCGTCGGCACGGGTCTGCATCAAGTGCGGTTTCAGCATCCGCTTCATTTGCCCCCAGGGGCCGAAGTCCGAGTTGACAAAGGAGCTGCCCTCTGCCACGCTGAACCATCGGTTGCCATTGGGACTCCAGGCTAGTTTCAGACCGCCACTGCCGTCGGCATGGGAGTAGGAAAAGAGGTAGACTGAATCGGGTTCATTCGCCACTCCATTCGTCACAGCCTGCAAAGGAACGGTCAGTGTCAAGAACAGACACAAGGACAATAATTTCAAGAATCTATTCATGGTATTAAGTCGGTATTAATCATTCACATTTAGTTCGATAGTCACAATCAGCCGTATTCTGAATGCCATTCAGTCGTATAGTGAATAGGGTTCAGTCGTATAGTGAATGCCATTCAGTATACGACTGAATCAGGACAATTATAAACCTCTGATAATCAAAGATTTGCAAAAGGAGTAATCCGTTATGACATATCATTACAAAACAAGGGTTGCTCCATGCCTTCTTTATTCCACGATTACCGCCCCTCCCTGCGGCTGAACCGTGAGTTGCAGAGAGCCGTCAGCCTTTATCCTCTGTAGCTTTAATTGAGGCTGCATCTTCTTGTCATCACTATACAGAGACACCTCTTGTCCTGCCAGCATAGGAAGGTCAAGTTTCAGTTTCAACGGTTCCACCGTTGCATTGGCAGCGGCTATGTACCACGTGTTTCCATGACGACGGGCAAGAACAATATATCTCCCCGGATAGCCGTCAATGAAACGGGTCTCGTCCCAAGTAGTGGGCACTTGTTTCATAAAGTCGAGGCAGATTTGCGGAGCATCCGTCAAGTTATTAGGTGCCAAGGCGAAGTTCTGGATAGGATTTTGGAACAGCACTGCCGTTGCCAGCTGAAAGATGTCCGTGGTGCGGCGAATAGTTCCGCCATCGTTGCTGCGGTTCAAACGCTTGTTCAGGAACACACCGCCAAACTCCATGCATCCCACAGCATTGCGGATGAAAGGGTGCAGCGTGGCATTGAACGCCTCGTTATCACAGAAATGCTGGCTAAATACCAGATTCTCGGAAGCCAGCACCGCCTCGCTGCCTACGTAATTGGGATACATCCGTTCCCAGCCGCGAGGCAAGGTACAGCCGTGGAAGATAACCATCAGACCGTGGTCGTCGGCATCGCTCAGAATCTCCTCGTACAAACGCAGGGTCTCTTGCTTGTCACCGCCGAAGAAGTCTACTTTGATACCCTTCACACCCTGGCTTTGCAACCAGCGCATCTCTTGCTTGCGGGCAATGGAGTTATCCATCCGGTTGACGGGACTCTGCTCTATATCGTTCCAGTAACCACTGGAGCTATACCACAAGAATACCTCCACACCCTTGCTACGGGCATACTTGATAAACTGTTCCATGCGGTCGCGACCGATGTTGTTGTCCCACCAGTTGTCAATCAATACATATTCGTATCCCATGGCGGCTGCCAAGTCAACATAGCGCACCTGGTCGTCGTAGTTGATGCTGCCGTCCTGCCAGAGAATCCAGCTCCATGTGCCACGGCCCGGCTTGTAATCATGGGTGGTGGTATAGCGTGGTTCCACTACATCCCAGGGGACGGTGGTTTCCACAATCGGCTTCAAGGTTTCCCCCACCGTCACAGTACGCCACGGCGTGGAGCCCGGCAGGGAAAAGGCAGGTGCCACCGTTCCATTGCCGTTGTTCTCTTCCGGCATGGGGAAAGCAATGCGATACACGCCGTTATCCCAATCACTCAAACGCGAGCCACAATAACGGCTGTCCACTCCGGTTTCACTGAGCAGTACCCAGCCGTCATCCCCCACCTTGAACAAGCAGGGAAATGTATATCCATGTCCATAACCCGAACGTTCGTTCATCGGGGCATCTGCCTTATATTCTTCTTCGTAACTGGGTTTGGTACGCTTCCACCCTATCATGGCGTCGCTCTGCGGACAAAGGAAAGTGGTGGTCTGCGACGGGAAGCGGAAGCCGGTCCGTTCGCTGTTCACCGTGACGCTTCCTTTTCCCTGCTCCCTCGGCAGGGTGTAACGGAAAGCCACGTCATTGTTGCTGACGCGGAAAGTTATCTGCACATTCTTCCCCTCACCGTTGACGAATGAACAAAGCAATTCGTTTGCCCGGTAATGGATGTGCGAAGCTTTGATTCGGGATTGTTCATAAACCGTATCGAAAGCTGTGACTTTATGTTCCTTCAACTGCAATCCTCTATAGAAATCACCCACATTTGTCTCCATCCCCAAGGGAGAAGATTCCAGCATTTGCTTTCCATTGTAGGTGACGGCGTAAGACACTTCGCCGTTGACTGACGGGCAGGATACCGTAAGCTGCAATTTTCCATCCGGACCATTGACAGATACACTCTGTGCTGCCAGCGGACCTGAGAGGGCAAACAACCAAACCAGTAATTTCAATCTATTCTTCATGGTATTAAATTATTATGTTATATCATTAAATTAAAAGGTAGGCACCACCGGCCTGATGGTTCCGTCTTCATTGAACTCCATCCGGTCTATGCAGACTTCACGATGAACGCCGGGGCCATCTTTCAAGTACCATTTATTAATACGGTGGTAAACGATTCTCCACTCATCTGTACCGGGAATCTGCAATACAGCGTTGTGTGCCGGACCGTAAATTTCCTTTTCCGGATTCTGAATCAGCACAACGGGTTGCTTGGCAACTTCGATAGGACCGAGCGGCGACTTGGATGTACCGTATGCCACATGGTAATTGGGCGAACCGGTATCGTCTACCGACCACATGAAATAGTAGAGCCCGTTGCGATAAAAGACATAGGCTGCTTCGCGGAAAGCATAGTCCTGCAAGGTGCCTCCCGCCGGTGTCATCACCGTAACGGTATTTTCCTTGATGGACACCATATCGTCGTTCAGCTCGGCACCTGCCATGTAGCCGTTGCCCCAGTAAAGATAGGATTTGCCCGAAACAGGGTCTGTAAACACATCCACATCAATCTGTTGCCCGCCACCGACGGGTGAAGCAGTAACGACAGGGCGTCCCAAATCGGTGAAAGGGCCGGCCGGAGAATCGCTCGTAGCCACTCCAATCTGCTTGCCGCCGCCATTCTTGGGGTTTCCACTGTAATAGAAGAAGTATTTATACTTACCGTCCACTTTTTTCTCTTCAATGCAAGGCGCCCAAGCATTGCCATCTGCCCAGGGCACTTGCTCCGACTTCAAGTCCAGCATGACGCCTTCATCCTGCCAGGTCTTCAAATCCGTGGAGGAGAATACGGTGAAATACCAGCCTCCCCAACCCGGCTGTCCGTCCGTAGTAGAATAGATGTAATACTTTTGGGTCTGATGGGAATAAAGGATTTCCGGGTCGGCATGGAAACCCGGCAATACGGGATTGTTGGGCAATGCGCCCAGTTCTGTCGGCTTGCCCCATTCATCGGTAATGCGCAACAGCTCATGGCGGGTAATGGGGATAATGGTCCCATGACGGGGATGGAAGTTCATCTTCACCTCGCTGTCTATCACCTTAAAATTCTTCAAGTCAGTGGTTTCCGTAAACTGATAGCTTTCTTTCATATAGACGTCGTACATCAGGATATACTTATCCTGCCCTATCAGTTTGAAAGTGCCCGCACCCTCTACGGCTTCCTTAGTCTGTTGCTTGTAATCGGGTTCTTCCGTCCATGCCCCGGAGGTCAGGGAACGGGTGGTGGCCACCTTTATGCCGTTTCCATGCCCTTCCGTCTTATAGAAAAGGTGGAAAACACCATCCTTATAGACAATGTCTCCATCGATGCACGATTTCCCGTTCTCCGGCAGAAACAATGGCTTGGGCTCTCCTTCCAAATCCGTAAACTCCGCATTGGCATAAGCATAATATATGACATCGGCTCCATCGCCATGCAGCATGGACCAATACACCATGTACTTTCCCGCCTCCGGGTCGTAGATAGTCTGCGGAGCCCATACACGCTTCAAATCCTCCTGACCTGAATAACGTTTCTGTATATTGATAACGGAGTGGGACCAGTTGACCAAGTCGGTAGATTTCAGCAAAACCATGGCACGGTTGGAACTCCATCCATTGGCTGAAACCATATCTGTCACTACCATATAGAAAGTCTTGCCATCCTCGCAACGAAGGATATGCGGGTCGCGGACTCCCCCGGTGGAGCTGATGACTTTCGAGTCGATTACCGGTTCATTATCATTCAATGCCCAGTAGGTATAACCGTCCATGCTTACAGCATAGCGCACAGCCTCTTCATCGCCACTATTCCCAGTGAAATAAGTGAACAAATAAGCTACATAATCTTTTTCGGGAAAGGATTTTTGCCAGGAATATCCCGGAAGTGCAAACAACGACAATAACATTGCCGCCAAAAGCATCCGGAAAGTGTTTTTCATCCGTACAATCACTGTCTCTTATACACATCTCCGAGCCCACGAGACGGAGCTACATCTCGTATG
>ENA-UAJF01000268-UAJF01000268.1-human-gut-metagenome-genome-assembly--contig:-NODE-268-length-13054-cov-5.170629_pt1 | contig 13054 bp, 7 predicted proteins | sample MGYA00244428_ERZ654411 | MGnify/ENA primary metagenome ERZ654411 (study PRJEB26926, sample SAMN06165282) | human gut metagenome | biome: ENVO:00009003; feature: ENVO:2100002; material: ENVO:00002003...
GAGTCTTTTAAAGTTTATGAAGTGGAAGACAACAAAGTAGTTTCCAGTGAAGTAATCGGTTCTAACGGTACAGGACATGGCGCACTTGCAGGTCTGCTGGCTGAGCAGGGTGTAAATGTTCTGATCTGCGGTGGCATCGGCGGTGGTGCTCAGACAGCTCTCACAGAGGCAGGAATTGAATTATGTGCCGGAGCCCAGGGAAATACTGACCAGGCAGTTGAAAGCTATTTAAAAGGCGAATTAGTGTCTTCCGGAGCCAACTGCGACCATCACCATCATGAAGAAGGACATTCCTGCGGCAGTCATGAGGAGGGACACTCCTGTGGAGACAGCTGTGGTGGTGGATGCGGTGGATGTGGCGGATCACAGCCACAGCTTACAGGACGCAATGTAGGAAAAACCTGCCGCACACATTACAGAGGAACTTTCAATGATGGAACACAGTTTGATTCCTCTTACGATCGTGGCGAACCGCTGGAATTCATCTGCGGCGCAGGCCAGATGATCAGAGGATTTGATGCGGCTGTAGCTGACATGGAAGTTGGACAGATTATTGATGTTCACCTTATGCCTGAAGAAGCATATGGTATGGCAGATCCAAACGCTATCTTCACTATGGAAATCGCCCAGCTCCCAGGTTCCGAAGACCTGACAGTTGGCCAGCAGGTATACCTGTCAAACCAGTTCGGTCAGCCATTCCCTGTTAAAGTGACAGCTAAGGATGAGAAAAACATTACATTTGATGCAAACCACGAAATGGCTGGAAAAGAACTTAACTTCAAGATTGAATTAGTAGAAGTGAAATAAGACAAATACTCAGGGCAGCCTCCCGGCAAAAATTTTGCCGATGAGACTGCCCTGTTTTATACTTTATTTACCAAAGTGATAGTGCTTTTTGTAGTTTTATAATTTACGAGTAAAGATTTACTGTTTTTGTGGGCTTACTGTATATTCGCTTGCCGTTTACTGTCTTAAAAGCTTTTACATAATAGTTATAAACCCAGTACATGCCTGTCTGGGAATCATAAGCCTTTGTGTCTTTCCAGGTTGAGACAGAGGACTTCACTGTTTTGGCAGCGGAACCATTGCGGTAAATTACATATCCGGAAGCACCGGCTACTTTTGTCCAGGAAACCTCTGTACCACCGTTACTCATTTTACATGAAACCTTAGATGGAGCCGGGACAGCAGCTTTTCTTGATTTCACCGCTGAAAATTTAGAATATTTGTTTTTTCCACTTGCGTTGGTTCCATAAGCACGGACTTTAAATGAATAGGTTACTCCCGGTACTACAGCTGCATCAAAACTGAGGGATCCTGTTTTCAGAGTTTTTATCCGCTTATAAGAAGACCGGGAATCTGTCTTGCAGTAAATCTGGTATCCTTTGGCACCCGGAATCTTTTTCCAGGTTAAATGTATTTGATCCGCAGCTTTCTGGGAAAGTTTCAGCACAGGTTTTGTCAGTGGTGAGTTGTTCTCAGATACCTTTACCGTCACCTGACACTGGGCCTGAAAATCTCCGGCAGAAGCAGTGATTACTGCCTGACCATAACCGTTCCCCTGAATGGTTCCATCCTCTGAGACAGACGCAACCCCAGGATTACTGCTTGTCCAGACCACATCTTTTACATCATCAGAGTTGGATGGTGTAAAGGAAGGCGTGAGCTTCTGTGTATTGCCTTCGTCAATTGTCAGATTTGTCTGGTTCAGAGCAATTCCATTAAGTGGAGTTGTCACTACGGGGATTTCATACAGGTATGTGCGGGAACTGTCATAGTTGCCGTTATCATAATTTCCGGATACCCATACAATATTACGTCCCCATAAGATCGGCTGTGAATCCGTCTGGATCGTTACATTCTTGTATAACTTGGATAATATTACGTTTCCGGACATATCCATAAGGAGATAATGCAGAACGCTCTGGTTGGAGGTTTCCTCTGAGAAAAGGACTGCGTACTGATTATTTCCTACGGGGATAAGTTTTGGTTCTGTCAGAGTTATTTCTGCTCCTGACGGTGAATACTGAGTGAGCCAGATAAATCTGGAAGCCATACTATTCTTATCTGTGATTATCATAAAGATATTTTTGTTAAGATTCTCATATCCGGTCTGTCCATTCACAGCAAAACCATGGGGAACAGACTTGCCTACTGTGATCAGATTATTTCCCGCCAGAGAAAATCCGGTTACCTCGCATCCGGTATAATTATCACCTGTAGCCCCCATAAAAGGAAAAATATTTACAGCATGATCCTGAGCGATATATCCGCCGGAATATGCGGAGAAGGAAGACAGAATCAGACCTCTGTAACAAGCATCCCCATGATCCAGAAAATACACATGAGAGCCGTCATTTACAACAAACTGATTAAAGGAATGGCTGCAATAAGGCATATCTGAATTAATAAGCGTCATATCCTGAGTGTTAATGACAAAAGTGATATTACTCTGATGATGTATCCCTTCCATCCCATACATTTCCCGTCCTGTGTGTACGATCAGGGTAGAACCGATCTGGGTCATGCGCAGGGAAGCAGCGTCAAAAGGAATATAGATTCCTTCAAACATATTTGTGTATCCGCCGCCAATGTCCGTTGCACCAAGCAGTTTCCAGGCACGGCTGTATTTAAGGATTCGGACAGCAGTTATGCTGTTGTCTTCATTCAGATTTTTCTGTCCTGTTGCAACATAAAAATTCCCATCTGGTGCAGCGTAGAACCCTCCCCACAATGGAAGTGGAAGCTTTACTGTTGTTACATTGGTAACATTAAGATCGGAATTGCAGGTGGCATCATATAAAGTCTGATCTTTCCAGGCAACAATGTGAAGATTTCCTGTTTCATCTGTATAGTAAGAAGTATATTCAGGACTTGCCCAGTTCCAGCTGTAAGATTCGCTGTTGATTCCCATACCCTGAAGCTGGGAAAGAGCCTTTCTCCGGCCAAAGGAAGACTTTGAGGAATAGGTGGAAGTACCAGCTGTTATTCCCTGACCTGCATTTGCAACCAACGTGTCCCCCTCCTGAACAGAAGGCATTTCTTTTTCATCCGAAAAGAAATCATCGTCTGTCTGTTCCGAAGTAAACTCATCTTCAGTGTCATTGAACTCTCCATTGTTATCAAGCTCCTCAGGAACAGAAATTACATCTTCGTTTGCCGCATTATCCGGGTCAGTAAAAATGTCTGTACCATATGCAGGAGCAACATTCATTAGAGCTATAGAAGAAGCCAGTAATAAAGCTAACAATTTCTTTTTCATCTTTCAAATCCTCCTTGGAAATAATGGTGGTTTTGTGTTGGAGTTGCATGGTACCAAATCAGTGGTCTGGTACATCGAAAGAATTATTCTTATATAATCAATATAGCACACAACTTTTGCAACGTCTATGACAGATTGTGTTGATTTAGCGCGTGAAATTGCCAGACAGAAACTGCTCGGCACTAATCTTACTGGGGCAAGTCCAGTCATGGGTATTTACCGCCAAGTGTAGCGAACCACAAGTCGGTATCAGTAACGGTATGGATAATGGTAAACGTAAACCGAAATTGTAAATCAAGAGGTTGTGGAACGAAAGATTAATGTCTTACCTCGGGAGACCCTACTCATCCTGCTATTATCCAATCCTGTTACTGGATAATCATGCAGCCTAAGGGAGGGGATTTTCTCCCCTACCCAGTTACATATATCAGTTCATTATAAAATGCTTAAATTTTTGTCTTGACAACTGAACCACTATAGTGCGTATACTATGAAGAAAACGAATGGGATGGTCCACTTTCGTTAAAGGATATGCTGGAAATCCCAGAGAAGATAAAGCAACTGGTATCGGACTATAGGATGAACTTGATTCAGGTGAGAACAAGTGATTCCCTGCGCTTCTGTAATTCAGATGTAAATATGGTATTTGATGTGAGCAGAAGCATTTATGCAAAAAAATTATGAGAAGATCAGGGAAATGTACCAGGATCAGGAGATCTCTGCAAGTCTTGGACTTGTGATAGGTTCAGTCACAGAATCGCAGCAGCTTATTGACCATGCTTTAAGATCAGAACAGGAAGAAGGGCCGATGAGTATGTGTAATGCATTGGAAGAATTAAGACGCGAAGGGGTGCTTGAAGGTCAGCGTGAGGGACGACTTGAGAGAATCCGTGCAACGATAAGAACCTGCAAAAAATTCAACATTAGTGAGGAGGATATAATCAGAAATATCATGGAAGAATTTTCCTTATCACAGGAAAAAGCCTCTGGTTATGTAAAGAAATATTAGTAGATTGCGAATTACTCGGTAACTGAGTTATCAGAGCATCTGAAGATGAAACATACAGAGAACAATTATATAAAGAGTTTAAAATCTAGCCAGTGGTTTCTTTATGCCAGAATCGGAACTGGGAACTATCAGCTATGTAAAAAATACTGGTAAACCAGTACGGAGAGTCTTTGATCATATTGGTCAAAGGCTCTTTTTTGTACAAAGAAGAACCTCGGTCGAAATGATCTATTTCGATGAGTCTTTAGATTCCAGTGCCGGTAACAGACCCTTATAGGGTCAAAGCAAACCACCGGCTAAGCCGGTGGTTGTGATTTAGGGACTTATTTCACAGACCCTTTCTTTTTAGGAATCTGTGAGTATGTAAATAAATTGTTTATTAACGATACCTGAAAGTTATCGATATGTGTGACTCTTAATAAATTATTTCTTTACATAGATTTCGATTTTTTTAGTTCTGACAGAGCAGGAACCTGTTGTTACCATTTTGTATCCTGCTGGTACCGGAACTTCACTGGCTTTAATAGATGTAGCTTTTTTATCGACAACGATTTTTCCAGTAGTAACAATTCTGTTTGTTTTTGCTAATCTATAAACAACTTTAATTGTTTTTCCTGATCTTTTAACCTCAACAGTTACTGTATTATTTTTGGAAATTTCAAATTTGGAATCAGTTGTTGCAATCCGATATCCGGCTGGTGCTGTGATTCTGCTCTTATCAACATATTGGGCAGTAGCTACTACAGAAAGTTTTTTACTGCTGACAACATTACCAGATTCTTTAAAAATAACAGTTACAGATTTTTTATTCTGGTCTACAGTAATATAAACTTTGTTATTTTGGGAAATTTTAATGTCACCAACGATGCCAATTGTATATCCATCTGGTGCTGTTAATTTGCCAGTGTTAATATAAGTAGCATCTTTATCAACAGTCATAGGAGCTGTTTTGATGACATTTCCTTTTCTATCCTGATATACAACAGTAATTCCTTTTGTTGTAACTGCTTTACGAACTTCTGCGTATACATAGCCATCTCTGATTGGGAGATCACCAACTTCAACAAGTTCATAACCTTTCGGAACAGTAAGTTTGCTAGTATTTACAGAAGTAGCATCTTTAGCAACTTTAAGTTTAGGCTCAGCGATCTGTTTCTTTTCGTCTGGGCAGTAGAAGTTAATTTTTACAGTTTTAGTAGTTGCTACAGTAGCACTGCCAACATCAACAGAATCAAATGCTTCTGGTGCGGCATCAGTTCCATCAGAGAATACGCTGACGTCAGAAGCTGCTACAGGTACAACGCTGGTCCCTGCTACGCAGGCAGCGAGCATTAAAGCCATGATTTTTTTTCTACGTTCTTTTAATCCCATATTCTTTTTCTCCTTCATTATCTGGAAAACATATTTCTTTTGCATTGCAAGAATGGGGCATAATCATGAATTATGCCCCGTCTTGCCTGTTGGAATCTTATATAAAATTACCCAAATGGATTATTTTACAGTGATCTTTTTAAGATTGGACCATGGGCTGAATACTTTCTTGCCGTTTTCGGAAGTTCTGTTGAATGCATGCATTCCTACTGTCCAGCTTCCTTTTGGTACATTCTTAAATGTAGCTGTTACTGTACCTTCTTTGAGGTTCAGGATCTTGTGATCGCCATAGTGGTATGGACGAGTCTCGCCGTTTTCTTTCTTGGAGGATGTTCCAAGTACTACGTCGTATCCTGTTGCATTAGCAGCTGCTTTATATGTTACTTTTACAGTTGTTCCGCTTACTTTTACGCTTGTGATGATCGGAGCATCCGGTGTGATTGCAGATACAACGAATGGATATGCATTTGACCAGTCGCTGAATACTTTCTTACCGTTTTCGTCACGTTTCCAAGCGTGGCAGTATGCGTAGTATGTTCCCTGCTGTACATACTTAAAGTTAGTGGATGTGCTGACCTGATTCTTGCTAATGGAATCATAGTCTTTATTTGTGATGCAATCGCGGTCTGTAGAGATTACGTAGTCATAGCCTGCAGCGCCATCAGTATCACCAGAAAGAACAACTGTTGCTTTGTTTCCAGTAACATTTACTTTAGTGATCATCGGAGCATCCGGTTTTTCATCTTCTGCTTTTCCGTCTGCAACTACTGTCTTGGATCCTGTGTAGTTTTTGGATGTGCTGTTTGCTTTTACTGTATATGTTCCGTCAGTGTTCTTTTCAGAAGTATATTCTGTAGCCGGAACTGGGAGATATCCATTTAATACAGTTGTAACGCCATCTTTTACAGTTACAGTACAATCGTTGATGTTCTTCTTATCAACGCCCCATGTTAAGTTTGCTCTGGAATAAGCTGTACTGTCAACATCGTCTGTATCGAATGTTGCAACACCAGATTCTGTGTATCCGTTGATACCTTTGATCTCAACGCCATAGATGTCACCAACTGTTACATCAATAGGAGTTACAGTGTTACCATTTTTGTCGATTAATCTAAGTGTATAATCTTTACCTTCAACTAATGTGCTTCCACCAATCTGAATCAGTACTTCTGGTTTAACTGGAAGACCACCTGCATATGTAGCATTTTTAACACTTACATTCTTAGCAACAAATTTAACAGATTTGATTGTAAACGGGATATAAGCAACAACACCATTGATAATTGTTCCGTCAGAAGTAACAATTGTCTTGGTTCCTGCAAATCCTGTTCCTTCTTTAGCTACTGCATAGATATAACCAATGTTTTCTTTTCCTGCAGTTACTTTCTTACCTGTGATATTATCAGCGTATTTAATCTCGAAATCACTTTCTTTTGCAGTTGTCTTTACGCCATCATCAGTAACTTTTCTGATATTGCTTAATAATGCTTTTGCAAAAGTATGCTCATTTCCATCAAATGTGAATGCAGTCTGGCTGTTATGAACTACGCCATTTACATTTCCGTCAGCATCTTTATCTACATCTGCTGTATAAGCGTTTGTTACATCAAATCCTTTGCCGTCGTAAACATTAAGGGTAGCTTCTACTTTTTCTTTTACGATATTGAAGCTTGCTGTGATGTTAGAACCTGTGAAGTTCTTGTTTCCATCTAATGGTTTCAGAACAACTGTTCCGACTCCGGCTTCAACGTTTTCGCCATAAGAAACGATTTCAAACTGGTTGGATACATCGTTTCCGTTTAATGTTGCTGTAAATTTACGAGGTCTTACCTGTTTTCCAGTGTAATCCTGATCAGCGATGGATACTTTTACATCTGCTGTGTTTGCAGCTGTGATTGTAAATGTTCCAGTTGCTTTTCCTGAATAGAAGTAGTTGTATCCCTGTACAGTGATTGTTCCAGTACCAACATTTACAGCATTGCTGATGCTTACTTCCTCATATTCAGCATCTTTATCGTTAACTTCACCCTTCTTGTAAAGAGCAATAGCACCGTCAAGCACTGCATAAGTAGGCTGGATCTTTCCACCTGTGTAAGTATAAGTAGAAGGTGTTGCAACAACCATAGCGTCTGTTAATTTCTTAGGTACGATTTCTGTCTTACCGCTTGCTGTAACAGTTCTTGTTTTGCCGTTTGTTGTTTTTAAAATATAGTTTGTGTTTGTAACAGTAACTTTTGTAATGATGTTGTTAAACAAGTCATTAGCGATATCTTTGTTTTCATATTCATATTTAACTGTGAAATCGCTGTCTGTGAGAGTTTTTTCTACTTTTTTGCCTGTTTCGTCTTTTGCTACAACTGTTACAGGAAGTTTATATTCGCCTGCTTCTGTAAGTGCTTTATTAATAGAAACATCATCCGGTACAGTTACATAATCAGCTTCAACTACCAGTGGTTTGATTAAGAACGGAATAGATGCTGTCTGATCTTTGTATGTTCCGCTTGTAATCTTGATGTTAACGTAAGCGTTTGCTACTGGATTGTAATTTCCGTCATATACAGTTGTTGCATTTACGTTGTTTGTATATCCTGTGATTTCGTATCCGTCTGTTCCAAGATCTTCTGTTTTGGGTTTACCCTGTGCGTTGAAATACTGAATAACCAGTTCTCCTAAATCGCTCTTGGAAGGTTTGATCTCATCGCCTGTATAATCTGTTGTATACTGTGTTTTTGCAGATACAGCATTTAATGCAGCTGCAGTAGCAACAACAGTGAATGTCTGCTCACCTGTGCAGTTTCCACCGTCTTTTGCACGTACTGTAACAGTATATGTACTTCCGTTTTTAAACTGTTTAGCGTCTGTACCATCAGCATTTTTTACAATAAGTGTATATTCTTTGCTGGAGTTTTTAATTGCAGAAAGGTCTGAGCCTTCTACACCTGTAAATGTCAGATAATCAGCTAATTTGCTTACAGCAATATCTGTTGGAATCTGTCCACTTAAAGTGTTAACAGTAATCTTTGTTCCTGCTGTAGAGAGGTCACGTTTTGCAACGTTAACAGTCTCATTTGTTGTGTAATATTCATCTGCACCTGTAAAATTCTTTAATTTTGTTTTGTCAACATATACAACAACGGGGTAATCACCTACTTTTGTATATTCAACCTGAGCAGTTGTAACTGCAGCAGATAAATCAGCACCGCTTAATTTTCCATCAGCGCCTTTATTACTGGAAGCAGATTCTTTTAATGTAATGTTATCTTTGGAAATCTTAATAGCCTTACCTGTATACTGATAGGACTGTCCTTTTGTTGCTGTTGCAAGGATATCTCCTTTTGCATATGCTTTTGCTGTTACCTTACCGATTACAAGTTCAGCACTGCCTGTGTAAGCAGAGTCTTCTTTTGCTGTTACAGTAAGTTTGAATTCTTCTTTATTATTAGTTGCATTAGTTACAGATGTTTCATAAGCATCAGCAGCTACATTTGCATTTTCAGAATCCAGAACAGTAAGTGCAACGCCGTCAGCTTCAGTAATAGTCTGAGCAAAACCGTTGTATGCTTTTGTTGTGGTTGCAGGTGTAGCAGTCACAGAATTTAAAGATCTCTTTTCTACAGCTACAGAAATACCTGTGTTAATGTCATAAAGAGTCTGCTGATTGCTGTCTACATCGTAAACATAAAGAGTTAATGTTTTTCCAGCCATGTCAGCTGTTGTATTCAAACTCATATCAGCTGCATCGTCTACTTTTCCGTTAGAAGATGCATATGCAATACCTTTTTCGTCAACCCAACGATACTGCCATCCACCTTCTACTTCTGATCCGTCAGTTTTAGTTACAGTACCACTGATAACAGATGCTCCTCCCCAAACAACTTTTTTGCTGTCTGCAGATAAGTTAAGAGTAATATCAGCTTCATTTACCATTACAGATGCTGGAGCTGCGTCTTCTGTATCGTCAACAACAGGAGCTTCTGCAGCGAACGCATCTGCTTCAGTAGCTACGGAAGCGTCAGTACCATCGCTGAACTCAGCAGCCCAAACCGGCACGTTAGAGGTTGCCAGCATTGCAACGACGAGAGACATACTTAAGGTTTTCTTAGCCATGCCTTTCTTCGTATTCTTAATCTTTGTCATGATTATAGTTCCCCTTTGGGTAGTGGATAGGTTAATTTTTGATTAAAAAGCACATTCTCTGATTAGAAATTCATGCACAACCCTGAAAAAATAGTTATTTATAACTGCCTTTTTTACGTATTAGAGCGGTATTTTTGTAGTTATATGCTCTTTTACAGCTGACGAAATAAAAAAAGAACAAATTAAACAAATCGACTCTGCACTTTTCAGATTTTTAATAATTTTTATAGTTCCTTTCGTGGAAACAAGGTAATAATTATGCTATATTGATAACAGAAATAAATCAACGGGAGGTGCTGGATACGGCGGAAAAAAATAAGATCAAACCGGATACCATACTGAAGAACTTCTGGAGAGACAACAGACATTTTGCGGATCTGTTCAATGCAGTATTTTTTAAAGGGGAACAGGTGCTGAAGCCGCAGGATCTTACAGAAGCAGATACGGATGTTTCCTCCATGCTGAAATTTAATGGTCATGCGGAAACAGTACAGAAGATCCTGGATGTTGTAAAGAAGACGGCATATGGTGTAGATTTTGTTCTCTGGGGACTGGAAAATCAGGCAAAGATCCACTATGCGATGCCGCTGCGCCATATGGTTGGAGATGCGTTTTCTTACATGAAAGAATATGATGAGATTGCAGCAGTAAATAAGAAAAACGGGGATTTCCATTCAGCGGATGAATTCCTGTCAGGTTTTAAGAAGACCGACCGGCTGCATCCGGTGATTAGTCTGTGTGTATATTATGGAGAAAGTGAATGGGATGGTCCGTTTTCCCTGAAGGATATGCTGGAGATCCCCGAAAAGATAGAACCACTGGTATCTGATTACCGTATGAACCTGGTACAGGTAAGATCAAGTGGAGAACTATGTTTCAGCGATCCGGACGTAAATATGGTGTTTGACGTGAGCCGCTTGATCTATGCCAGGGATTATACGAAGATCAATGAAGTTTACAGGGATCATAATATTCCGGCAGATCTTGGACTTGTGATAGGAGCCATTACAGAATCACAGAAACTGATTGACCATGCTTTGGAATCGGAGCAGAAAGGGGGACAGATCAATATGTGTAATGCATTGGAAGAGTTAAGACAGGAAGGTGTTGAAGAAGGTCGACAGGAAGGTCGACAGGAAGGCCGTCAGGAAGGCAGATGGGAAGGTATCCTTGAAGGCATTCGTGCGACTGTAAGGACCTGCAGGAATTTTAATATAAGTGAGACAGATACAGTCAGAAACATCATGAATGAATTTTCCCTGTCACAGGAAGAGGCTGTCAATTATGTAAAAAAATACTGGTAAATGGAAAACTCTATCAGGAAGAGCCTTAACAATGCGTAAAAAGTTTTCAGCCATATCAGAGAGATATGGCTGAAGATGTTTTTTCTTCGTTTCCGAAGATGTGAAAGCGAGAAGAACTACCGGCCGGAGTCTGCTTTTGCCTGTTGTATCTGCCACGTTCTATATGCAAAATACCGCATATAAAGGCACGATCCGATAAGCTTCTTTTTGCCTGAAGTCTTCGGCAGAGATTAAATACATTTGCGTGGGTGCAGGAGAGAGAGAAGATTTATTCAGCTGCATAAGGTTCCTGCACTTCTGATGTGGGGTGGTGCGGTAGTCTATGGCAATAAAATGACTGTTTTTGGACAGTAAAAAGGGAACTTCCGCCTGGTTGCCACTGGACCAGTAGGAGAGGGCATAGCCATTCCGGATAAAGTGCTGTGCCAGAAAGGTTTCGATACAGGCTGTACCGGCGGTGGTTTCTTCTCCTGACAGAAGCTGGAAGGCAGGGATTTTCAGTATGCATGAGCATAATCCGGTGTCAACAGGATACAGATGTAAGGAGCTTTTGCTAGGTGTCAGGTACCAGCAGGAGCTTCTTTTCTTTTTTGTATTCCATAATGGCAGCAGGCATTCCGCCGATGATCAGATAGAGACGGAACTGTGACAGGGCTTTTTCGTGGAGTTTCTTTCCCATTGGGCTGAAATCGGAGAAATGATTGCGGATTTCTCTTGTAAGGGCAAACTCAGCATTGGCCCACAGAAATTCTTCAAAATCCAGTGGATACAGAGTCAGGATATCAAAGTCGTGGACGGAGAAAGAATCAGAATTAACCACACCTTTATAGATAGAGGCAATGTTAAATATCTGCATTGTGTTTGCGCAACTGGAATGTGAGACTATTCAGAAGCGTGTCAGCGATGCATATTATTCCAGAAGTCAGAAAGGTTTTCGCATGGGCGGCAAGCCTCCTTATGGTTATCGGCTAGAGGAGATCCTGATGGAAGGAATCCATACAAAGAAGCTTGTGGAAGAACCCGGGGAAGCGGCAATTGTGCGGGAAATTTTTGATATGTACGAACAACCGGACACTTCTTATGGGGATATCACCAGATATTATGCGGAAAAGGGAGTGCAGTTCTACGGAAAGGAACTGATACGTTCCATGCTGGCCCAGCTTTTGAGAAATCCGGTATATGTGCGGGCTGATATGGATGTGTACCGTTTTTTCAGGAGCCATGGAACCAATATAGTAAGCAGTCCGGAGCAGTTTGACGGGATTCATGGATGTTATCTTTATCAGGGGCGGGATGCGCAGACAGATAAGCTGCAGAATCTTAAGGGTCATATGCTGGTGGTGGCACCTCATGAAGGGCTTGTGTCTTCGGAGCAGTGGCTGAACTGCAGGATCAAGCTTATGAGAAATAAAACGATTCAGGCCAATAGGAAAGCTGTGAATACATGGCTGGCAGGGAAAGTGAAATGTGGCAATTGCGGATACGCACTTATGAGTATTAAAATACAGTCCGGTAAACAGTACCTGAGATGTACGAAGCGTCTGAACAACAAAGCCTGCCCGGGGTGCGGGAAGGTTTATACTGAAGATGTGGAGAACTATGTATATAAAGAGATGGTACGTAAGCTGCGCGAAGGACAGTCTCCTGCCGCTTATACGAAGTTAAAGGAAAATCCGCAGGTAAAGCAGATTTACAGGGAGATTGAGGAAATGGAAAAGGTAGCATCTAATATAAGTCTGTGGGGAGAGATTGATTTTGAGGAGAAGAGGTTTACAGTTGATAAGATGATCAGGTCACTTAAGGTATTTCCCGGATCAGTCCAGATACAATGGAAATTCTGATATATAACAGTCCGGCAGAGCGTAAATTTTTGTCTTTACGCTCTGCCGGATTAGAGCGTGTCTGAAAAATCATTCCCGCAATCTGCACGCCCCACTTTGCGGGATATTTCACCCGAATTCAGTTGCCGTA
>ENA-UAJF01000326-UAJF01000326.1-human-gut-metagenome-genome-assembly--contig:-NODE-326-length-11591-cov-3.726075_pt1 | contig 11591 bp, 9 predicted proteins | sample MGYA00244428_ERZ654411 | MGnify/ENA primary metagenome ERZ654411 (study PRJEB26926, sample SAMN06165282) | human gut metagenome | biome: ENVO:00009003; feature: ENVO:2100002; material: ENVO:00002003...
GATGTAGCTCCGTCTCGTGGGCTCGGAGATGTGTATAAGAGACAGCTCCTCTACCTTGCCGGCAGGCAGTGTATCCATATTCTCCTTCTCTTCTGCAACCATCTGTTGGACAACTGGCTGTACCGGAGAAACCGGGGACTGTTCATTCTGAACCGGCTTTGCCGCAGGTTTCTGAATAGGCGCCGGACGAGCAGGCGTATTACGGCCCTCTACGGCGTTCTGAGGCGCTCTTTCCGGCCGGGCATGAACTTCCCCACCAGATTGCCGCAGCGCCGCTCCAGGGGCTTCTACGGGCCTCTGCGCCGCATTTGGCATCGGTTGCCGGATAGGAGCCGTCCCGGAAAGCGGAATACTGCTTCCAAACACCTTGCCCGTACTGTCAACAGCAACATCGGCAAACTGCAGACCGAAACCGGCATCCGACAGCGCAGCACTCAATGCCTCATCCTGGGCAGCCTGTACATAGTCAGTACCTTCTTCTGCACTATGCTGCGAGATGTAACTGCTGATGGGCTCTGCATCACTGCGGTCCAGATAGACTCTGGCCTCCATAATCGCAAGCTGTTCCGTGATTCGCAGGGTAGTCAGTTTCATGCGGCCCTGTGGGTGACGCAGACGGAACCACAGTTTCTGATAAGGCAATTCCAACTGCAGCATTTCCTCATTGGTCTTTCTGGATACCTTATGGCGCAGAAATTTGAGCGGGTCAAAGCCCGGCACCTTGTTCAGTTCTGCCACTGCCGGAATTGTTTTGTACATCATAGACATCGGATTACTTTTTTCGTTCATGTTGGAAACTCCTTTCTGACATAAAAATAGGAGACGCCAAGTGCTATTTCTGCATCTGACCTCTCTTTTTTAACTTGCGTTCTTTAATTGTTCTTCCAACGCAGCCGGAATGGGGATACCGGCTTTCTTTGCGTAGGCTTTGAAATACATCTGAATACGCATACCCAGCAGCGTATTCCGCTTGCCGATCTCATTACGATGGATTGCCATAAACAATACCTGTTTCTGCCCAATCAGAACCACCCGCTTTTTGGCACGCGTGATTCCGGTGTAGAGCAGATTACGGTACATCATGATGGTGTGCGCTTTGAGCAGCGGCATAATAACGGTCTCATACTCAGAGCCCATAGCCTTGTGGATCGTAGTAGCATAAGCCAGATCCACATTGCTCAAATCATCTACGCCGTATTCCAGTGTTCTGCCAGCGCCAAAATCCATGCCGATTTTTTTACCCTGGTCAGTGTCCTTAATATACCGGATGAAGCCCAGATCTCCATTAGAGACCTTTTCTGTGTTCTTGGTCTGCATGATGCGGTCATTGACCCGGAATATCCTGGGGCCAAACTTGATTTCTTCCTCCGCAGAGCGGAATGGGTTGACCAATTCACGAATGGTTTCATTCAGCTGTTCCGACGATGCGGCGCCTTCTGAACGGAAAGGTGAAAGAATCTGCACATTCTCAATGCCACTCTCCTGTATCTCCAAACAATACCGTTCTGTAATCTTTTCAGCGGTGTCTTCCTGACTATCACCAGACACGAAAACAAAGTCCGGTCCATAAAACAGTTTGGTATTGCCCTCGTTGATAAATTTGGCGTTATAGGCAATCAGACTGTCCTTCGACTGACGGAAAATCTGATCCAGCACCGTTACCGGGACGATTTGGGTCTCGATGATCTCACGAAACACATTTCCGGCTCCTACGCTCGGAAGCTGATCTGGGTCGCCTACCAGTACGATTCTGGCATTTGCCTTCATGCGCTCAAAGAATTTCTCGGCAAGCCACATATCCACCATGGAAAACTCATCCACAATGATTAAATCGGCCGACAGTGGCTCTGACTTTCTGTTCCGGCTACCCTCATCCTCTTCACTGGTCAGTCCCAGACCACTGTGTAATGTTCGGGCATCCTCAAAGCCGGTACTCTCCGACATCCTGCGGCTTGCCCGACCGGTAGGCGCCATAAGAGCAATTTTGCCATCAGGGTGCAGCCGCCGGTAAACCTCAAGTATCGTCCGCAGCACTGTTGTTTTACCAGTACCAGGAGAACCCGTAATCACTGACAAGCCATGCCTAAATGCAGCATAGACCGCAGCCTCCTGCTGTGCAGACAGGCGCAGTCCCATTTCAACCTTGACCTGTTCCAGCACCGGCGCAATATGCTCTACTGGCATCTGGGTGACCAGACGCTGGGCGATCCGGCGCGCCGTTTCATCCTCTTGGGCAAACACTCTGGGAAGATAGATATTATCCTTCACGGAAACGATTGCTCCATTCAGGATCATTTCCTGCATCATATCCCTGACTTCCTGCTGATGCAGGCGAAGCTCCGGTACAGGTATCTTCTCATTGAGCAGTTTCAGCGCTGATTTCTCCAGTTCTTCAGAACTGATGTACAGATGGCCTCGTTTACTCTTGCCCTCATCCAGCGCACAAAAGACAGCCCCTTTGATACGCATGGGGTCATGGAGATCGCCCCCGCTCTTTTGTACGATTGCATCTACCCGCCGAAATCCAAAGCCGGAGATCTGGCAAAGCTCAAATGGGCTCTTTTCCAAAATCTCTACGCTGGTCGGGCCGAAATATTGATATATTTTCAATGCCGTCTTGGGAGTAATCTTAAACGGTGCCAGCAAGGTCATAATTCCTTGGAGCATACGGTTTTCTGCATAAGAAGCTTTGATGTCCTCCAATTTATTTTCCGTAATGCCCCGGATCTCCAACAGCCGCTCCGGCTGGTGTTCCAGAATATCCAATGTGTCCACACCGAACCGCTCCACAATGTCTGCGGCAGTTTTGGGACCAATCCCTTTGATAAGCCCGGAGGCAAGGTAGCCCTCTACGCCGTTTTTTGTTCTGGGCACAATTTCACGCCACTGCTCCACCTGGAGCTGGACACCATACTTGCCTTTTGCCCATTCACCATCCAGTTCCAACTCTACCGCATCTGTCCGTGGAATCTCATACCCCACAGCTGTAAAGCGGATCAAATGGTCTTTGTACCGCCTGTTTGACCTGGCCTCAGCTGGCACACTCTGGTCTGCGGTTTTTACACTGATGATACAAAACTTATTGGCAGGATTATAAAAAATCGTCCCGTCGTAGGTACCAATACAATTCATCCTTTTTCACCTCACTAAGCGGCCTCCATAATCGAGGCTCTAACACTGAACCGTCTGGATTCGGATACTGTAACAAACTGCTCGTAAATATCCGGATGCTCCAGTTTCAACCGAAGCAGGTTATCCTTGTCGATGACGGACTTGCGAACAGGGGTATAGGTAACCGTATAGTTCACTCCCTCCTGCTCACAGACTGCAGTGCAGCTGGTACCCATTTCCGCAATCAACAGCGCCTTCAGACGCTGAATATCCTTGTCGATTTCTTTGGAGTACACCTCTGCATTTTTCTTTTCATCCAGAAGCCGCAAATACTGCATAAGTTTTGCAGTCATATCCAGGTCGAGTGCAACGGCCGGGGCATTTTTATCTGCCGGGCCAAAGTGTTTGCGTGCGCTCTCAATAATCAAGGCCCCACTTTCTGTATAGGGCGGCGGCACATGGCGCTGGACATGGTTTTCCCAGAAATACTGCTCCAAAAAGACCATCTCAGCCTCATACTCGAAATCACGCTTGACCTCCCGGATAATAACTTCCTCCTCGTTGTTACCATACAGGCAGCAAAAGAAACATCGGTCAAGATCCGTTACTGCCATATAATGACGCCCCTGAGATTCATAGTAGACTGGAACAGTCTCCTTCCCATTCATCCACCAGTTATCTCTGGCATTATAGTTTGTGGTCTTGATCTCAAGGATCGCTGTGGTGCCATCCGGCAGTTCCACAAAGTAGTCCACATCAGCCAGCATCCAAGGATACTGTGGGTGCTGGAACATCTTTTTGATTTGGTAGACCCGATATCCGGTTTTCCGCTCGAATATCTTTGCTACCAGAGGCTCCAGCAAATGCCCCATTTCCATGGCAACCCAGTTGCCCTCATCATCTTCCACTGACGCTATGTTCAGTTTGTCGTAGTACAGATCCCTGGCTGTCCGGAATGGAGAAGTGCCAAAGATTGCTGATACATCGCTGCCGCCGATTCCACGGCGCCGGTAATCCAGCCAGTCTTCTGAAAGATCTGCCGTTTCTACCAGCACCAGCGGTTCATGCCGCTTTCGTTCAGCACTATTGCTGCCAGACATATCAAATCCCCCTTCGTGATCTTCGGGGCAAAATAACTGCCCTCGCCATTGGTGCAACATTTTGGGGCCGGAGCGAAGATACTGCCTGTCTCTTCATCTTCCAGTCCGTGGAGTGTGCCGGCTTGACCCGCCGACCATTCTGCTTTCTTTTCTGCTTCACATTCATGTACATGACCTGCCTTTCTCAGTTTTGATTTATCCTTAAAGCCCTTTCAGGCTTACAGGCAATAAAAAAGCGAGAATGACAGACGGCATAAAGCCTGGCGTCCATAGTTGCCTATGAACCGATGTCATTCTCGCAATGGTGGGTAAATCCCGTAAAATAAAAAAAGCCAGCAATATACCGGCCTGAAAAGGCGCAGTGATACTACTGACACAAGTACAAAATTAACAGCGTGTGCAATGCAGTCATTACTCCGCAACACAAGCCCTAAAGCCTGTGTACCCTGACGGGCAACGCACAAAAATCAATTACATTGCAATTCTAACACAATATATAGTGCTTGTCAATTCAAACATTCTATATATTGATTTTGGATTTTCTTTAAATTTTCTTTCCTCTTTGCAGAAGTTCTTTCTTCCCCGCCTATTTATAGGATGTATCGGATCATTTGGTAATACCGGATGATCCCTACGCTCTTTTAGTACCTTGACAAGTTCATAACCTCTATGGGGAGTTATACAGGAATTCTGGACAGTGTGCGATGACCACAGAAGCGCGCCCATAATCGAAGTGTTGCACAGCAGCAGCCTGAAATACACGGCAGAACCGTTCTGGCGTAGGAAATGGCCCCATTAGAGTTCTTTTGTTATTTCAATACTTCCTGACCTCAAGACCGTTTTCATTGTTTTTGTTGAAAACCTTCTTCTACAAATCGTAAGGGATCATTGTAATCGAAAAAAGGAGGACGATTATGGAGAAAAGAAAACCGAATGACCTACCGCCGGAGCAGTGCTTGGCTGTTGATACCGATACCCTTTGCAAACTGTTGTGCTGTGGAAGGCACACTGCAGTACAGATTGGGGATCTTGCCAATGCACGCATTACCATGAACACCCGTGTCCTATGGAGTGTCCAGCGTATCAAAGAATATCTTTATGATATTTCCGGCTAAATAACCATGCCAGTAAGGCGCACTACACTTTTATAATCAGGAGGTACCAGTAATGGCAAAAGTGAGAAAAGACAACAAAGGACGAAATCTTCGGCCCGGAGAAACACAACGGGCAGATGGCAGCTATATGTATGTCTACAAATTAGGCACTAAAAAGAAATATCTCTACGACTCCGATCTCGCAAGTCTTCGTGTCAAAGAAAAGCAGATCAACAAAGATAAGGATGATGGCATCCGTACTCAGGAAGCCATGAAGCTTACCCTGAATGATATGTTCAAGGTCTACATGAATAACAACATCAAACTGAAGCCCTCTACCAGAGCAAATTATCTTTACCTGTGGGACTTCTATGTGAAAGAAGAGCCTTTCGCTAACATGCCTCTTCCACAAATCCACAGAAGTGATATTCTCGCGTTTTATACCAAACTGCTGAAACACGGCTTTGCTATCAACTCACTGGAGAGCATCAACACCATTGTTCACCCTACGCTTGAAATGGCCGTGGACGACGATTACATCCGCAAAAATCCCAGCAAGGGCATTTACCGCAAGCTCAAGACGGATGGCAGCGCTCCAAAGCCTAAACGGCGGATCGCACTCACTAAAACGCAACAGCAGAATTTCCTGCGTTTTATTGCCAAGTCCCCTACATACAGCCATTGGCTCCCCATCATGACTGTGCTCCTTGGAACAGGAATGCGTGTAGCAGAATGTACCGGCATTACCAAAAGCGATATTAACTTGAGCGAAAACACAATCTCCGTCAACCACAACTTAATCTACCGGGTCATTGACGGAAAAGCCGGATTTCACATTACCACTCCCAAAACTGAGAGCGGTACACGAATTATCCCTATCCTCTATCCAGAGGTGGCCGAGCAGCTTCGCCTCCAGATTGAAACCATCGACGCATTGTATCCAGACGATCAACTGGTGTTAGGAGGAGTTCACGGTTTTGTTTTCCGCAACAGAACCGGCTCATTCATGAGCGCCCACAATATCAATCGGGCGATTGAGAGAATCAGCGTAACTTACAACATGGAGGAAATGGATCAGGCTGAACTGGAAGACCGTGAACCGGATCTGCTCCCTCATTTTAGTGTTCACAACTTGCGGCACACCTTCTGTACCCGGCTCTGCGAAAGCACCAACGATGTTAAATTCATTCAGCAAGTCATGGGGCATGCCGATTTCTCTACTACAATGGACATCTACACCCATATCACACAAGAGAATATGCAGGAGAAGGCAAAAAACATTAGTGTGAACATGAAGCTGATGTAAAAAGAAAGGCGAATCTGCATTTTATAAGCAGATCCGCCTTTCATATTGCTTCATCCGGTTTCGTAGGGTCTCACGCAAAAGTTGTAGAAAAGTTGTAGTAACGCGATTTTTTGTAGTAAATGACCTCTTTAGTACAGCTTTGCTCCTGCCGGAATACTGTCATCCAGCATCAAAAGATTTAAGCCTTCCCGTCCGTCATACTCGTACACTGCGGAAATCAACATACCCTCGGAATCAATACCCATCATCTTTCTCGGCGGCAGGTTTGTGATTGCCACACAGGTCTTACCAACCAGCTCTTCCGGCTCGTAATACTCGTGAATACCGCTTAAAATGGTGCGTTTCCGGTCTGTTCCGTCATTCAGTGTGAATTTCAGGAGCTTCTTGGACTTCGGCACTGCCTCACAGGCTTCGATCTTAACCACTCTGAAATCAGACTTGCTGAATGTCTCAAAGTCTACATCATCTGCAAACAAAGGCTCGATTTTCACCTTGGAAAGATCAATCTGTACGCTTGGCGCGGACACGGTTGCATCCTCTGCAGAACCATTTACCGTTGCTTTTTCGGCTTTGTTTTCAGCCCGCTTTGGTTCCAGGGTCTTCATTGTCGGGAAGAGCAGAACATCACGGATCGCAGGAGAGTTGGTCAGCAGCATTACCAGACGGTCGATACCGTATCCGATACCGCCGGTAGGAGGCATACCGATCTCCAGTGCGTTCATGAAATCTTCATCGGTGGTGTTGGCTTCCTCATCGCCGGCTGCCAGTGCAGCTTCCTGCGCCTTGAAACGCTCTCTCTGGTCGATGGGATCATTTAATTCGGAATAAGCGTTACACATCTCACGTCCATAGATGAACAGTTCGAAACGCTCTACATAATCGGGCTTATCCGGCTTTCTCTTGGTCAGAGGAGAGATCTCTACCGGATGGTCCATAATGAATACGGGCTGGATCAGATGCTCTTCTACGAACTCCTCGAAGAACAGGTTCAGGATATCGCCCTTGGCATGACGCTCTTCGTAGTGTACGCCCTTCTCGTCTGCCAGCTTCTTCGCAGCAGCGGTATCGGGAATCTGGTCGAAGTCAACGCCTGCGTATTTCTTGACAGCATCTACCATGGTCAGTCTCTCGAAAGGCTTGCCCAGGTCGATGGTCTCTTCTGCATAAGGGATCACGGTAGTACCGCATACTTCCTGTGCCACATAGCGGAACATGTTCTCAGTCAGATCCATCATTCCGTAATAGTCGGTGTATGCCTGGTACAGCTCCATCAGTGTGAATTCCGGATTGTGTCTGGTGTCCAGACCTTCGTTACGGAATACACGGCCGATCTCGAAGACACGCTCCATGCCGCCGACGATCAGTCTCTTCAGGTACAGCTCCAGGGAGATACGCAGCTTCACGTCCTCATCCAGTGCATTGTAGTGGGTCTCGAAAGGTCTTGCAGCTGCACCGCCGGCATTGGATACCAGCATGGGAGTCTCTACTTCCAGGAAACCCTGTCCGTCCAGATAACGGCGGATGGCACTGATAATCTTAGAACGCTTTACGAAAGTATCCTTAACGTCCTGATTCATGATCAGGTCGGTATAACGCTGACGATAACGGATATCGGTATTGGTCAGGCCGTGGAACTTCTCAGGCAGGATCTGTAAGCTCTTGGACAGCAGTGTTACCTTTGCCGCATGTATGGAGGTCTCGCCGGTCTTGGTCTTGAAGACTTCACCCTCGATACCTACGATATCGCCCACATCGTACTTCTTGAAATCCGCATAGGACTCTTCTCCGATGCTGTCTCTTGCTACATATACCTGGATGTTGCCGGGCAGATCCTGTACATTACAGAAGGATGCCTTACCCATGACACGTTTGGACATTACACGTCCGGCGATACGGACGGTCTTGCCTTCCAGTTCTTCGAAATTATTCTTGATATCGGTGCTGTGATGGGTCACATCATATTTGGTGATCTGAAAAGGATCCTTGCCTGCCTGCTGCAGGTTAGCCAGCTTCTCGCGCTTTACCTTAAGCAGCTGATGAATATCCTGCTCCTGTACATTTGTGTTCTGTGTATCTGCCACTTTTTTCCACTCCTTACTCTGTCTTACTTACTCAACGTTACTTCTCTGGATCTCCAAAATCTTATATGAGAATACACCTGCGGGTGTCTCTACTTCAACGGTATCGCCGACCTTATGGCCGATCAGTGCCTTACCTACGGGGCTCTCGTTGGAGATCTTGCCCTTTAAGCTGTTCGCCTCGGTGGAACCTACGATCTTGTAATCCAGCTCTTCGCTGTATTCAATATCCAGGATCTTGACCTGGCAGCCGATGTTGATCTTATCCAGATCTACTTCATCCTCGACTACGACTTCTGCGTTCTTCAGGATCTTCTCCAGCTCTTCGATACGGGCTTCGATGTCTCTCTGCTCATCCTTCGCTGCATCGTACTCAGCGTTCTCGGACAGGTCTCCCTGCTCTCTTGCTTCCTTGATCTTCTGGGCAACTTCCTGACGTTTTACCACTTTCAGATCATGTAACTCATCCTCATATTTTCTGAGGCCTTCGTAGGTCAAAATGTTTTTCTTTTCCTGCATGATACCGCACCTTCCTGTTTTCTATATTTTGCGTTACCGACACTCCCGGCAACTATACTAGCCTAATCAACCGAGTTATTATACCCATTTTTACTGATGGTGTCAAGGTATTCCAAGGCTTTTCGCGGGTCTTTCCACTCTTTTTTCATGGAAAAATAACGGATCTGCGGACATCCGGACGTGACACGGCGTTCCTTTTCCTCCGATGCCGGAAAATCCAGCCAGACGCTGCCCGCTGCCAGCCCGCCGCCGTAGACCTTTTCATTGTCGCAAAAATCCAGTACCACGCAGGGTTTCGTCCCCTGCAGCCGTACTCGTCCGTAGTCCGCATTTTCCGCAAGCAGCCGGATCTCCGGGATCAGACCGTACTCATCCTCCAGTTCCCCGGTCAGCCACTCTTCCTCCTCCCGGTATTCTCTTTCCGTAAGATACCATTTCATGCTCTGCAATCTGGCAGCATAGCGGAGCACGACATAAGGCAGATACGGATTTCTCCCCAGCAGGACCAGATCCGGCCACGCCGGATAGCCGCCCGGTCTCTCCCCGTAGCGCAGCAGATGTTCGATCCACTCCTGTTGCAGATAATCCCGGAATTCCCTTCCGAAATAAAAAGAAAGAGGCTCACGGCACACCACATAGGTGTGATCCGGATCCTCTGTCAGTTCCTGTAATTGTTCCCGGAGCTTTAGCTCCGTGAGCTTTAGCTCCGTGAGTGCCAGTTCCGCCTGTTTTTCTTCCATACCTTCCGTTCTGGCTACCGACACTCTGACCAGATGATAGTCCGGGAAAAAATATTCCGTCCGGCTCACAGTCACCACAGGGCGCCGGTCTTCTCCCTTTTTCCACAGGAAGGGCAAAAATTTCTTCAGTTTTCCCCGGCGCAGTTCCGCTTTTTCCTCCGGCGGTGTCCCGCACATCGCTGTCCGTCGCGCCGGATAAAGATACAAAATAGTGTCCATGCTTCATTGTATGCAGTCATCCCAATTATATGCACCACACCGCGCACAACATCATATCATGCAAGGTCTGCCTCATAATGCATTGCTGTATCCAAAATCCGCACTACACTTCGTCCGGAAAGATTTCCTGCACTCCCCGGATCAGTTCGTCCATTTTCTCCATGGTATTGATGGTCTGGCGGAAATGAGCGGAATGGGGCATTCCCACCGTATACCAGGACAGGTGCTTGCGCATCTCCCGGACACCGGTGTATTCTCCCTTGTATTCCAGCTGCAATGCCGCATGGCGCAGGATCATTTCCCGCTTCTCCCGGTTCGTGGGTCTTGCCGGGATCGTACCGTTTTCCAGATAGGATACCACCTCCCGGAAAATCCAGGGATTTCCTTCTGCCGCCCGACCGATCATGACACCATCGCAGCCGGTCTGTTCCAGAATGGCTTTTGCTTTTTCCGGGCTGTCCACATCCCCGTTGCCGATCACTGGAATCTTCACTGCATCCTTCACCTGTGCGATGATATCCCAGTCTGCCTGTCCGCTGTAGTACTGGGCTCTCGTCCGTCCGTGCACCGCCACCGCTGCCACACCACAGGCTTCCGCGATCTTCGCGATCTCCACGGCATTGACATGGTCATCGTCGAAGCCTTTTCGGATCTTCACTGTCACCGGCTTGTTGATGGCCTTTACCAGTGCGGTCAGAATCTGCTCCACCAGCTTCGGATCCTTCATCAGCGCGGAGCCTTCGCCGTTGTTCACGACCTTCGGCACCGGGCAGCCCATATTCAGATCCAGTATGGAAAAAGGACGTTCCTCGATCCGTTTTGCCATCTCCGCAAGGATCTGGGAATCTGAGCCGAACAGCTGCAGGGAAGCCGGCACTTCCTCGGGATGGATCTCCATGAGACTGTCCGTATTTTTATTGTTATAATATATGGCTTTGGCACTGACCATTTCCATGCACACCAGCGCCGCTCCCATCTCCCTGCAAAGCAGGCGGAACGGCAGGTCGGATACTCCCGCCATGGGTGCCAGGATCACCGGGTTGTCCAGGGTCACATTACCAATCTGTAATTTTTTCATGCTGTCCTTCCTATTTCTTTTTGTTTCTGTTTCCTTTCCCTACTACTCACAATACCGCCTGCGATCCTCCCGATGCCACCCGCCAGCAGACGGCCGTAATACTCCATACTGCATGCCGCGCTGGGAAGGATCATGACGATATAGGGAAACACATAACGGCTCTTGGCCTCCCAGAGGATCGTAATGAAAAAGCCGCCCAGAAAAATAATCCCCGGAAGTACCTGTACACCTTTCAGTTTTCCCAACAGGATCCTCAAATAATACCCGAAAACCGCCAGATATACCATTCCCTGAAAACCTGTCTCTTATACACATCTCCGAGCCCACGAGACGGAGCTACATCTCG
>ENA-UAJF01000355-UAJF01000355.1-human-gut-metagenome-genome-assembly--contig:-NODE-355-length-10985-cov-5.634675_pt1 | contig 10985 bp, 18 predicted proteins | sample MGYA00244428_ERZ654411 | MGnify/ENA primary metagenome ERZ654411 (study PRJEB26926, sample SAMN06165282) | human gut metagenome | biome: ENVO:00009003; feature: ENVO:2100002; material: ENVO:00002003...
ACGAGATGTAGCTCCGTCTCGTGGGCTCGGAGATGTGTATAAGAGACAGTTGCAATGATGGATGAAGGCTTTAAAAAGTATAGTGAAGCGATAAAGAAAGAACAACAGTCTAAAATCAAAAGAATATTTGCGTGGAGCAAGATGCTGTGGAAGTGTTTCTGGAGAAGTCTTTTTTTATTGTCTATAGCAAACTTACCACTTACATGGGTCATAGGTGTTATGGCCCATATGGATATGATGATACCACAAATGTGTGTGCTGACCATTAGTAAACGTCAAATCATGCGCCTTGTCGAACTGACTTTTTTATGCCAAACTCTAAAGAACACGAAAAAACTAATAGTTTTTTAGAGGAGGCAAACACAATGGATCAATCAACTCACGATGTTCGCATGACCAACTGGCTAAACATCATCAGTCAGTGCCAGAACCGTCCTGCCGGTATTTCGGCAAAGCAATGGCTTGCCGAAAATGATGTAAATGAAAAATCTTACTATTACTGGCTCCGTAAGATTCGCCGGGAAGCCTATGAGCACAGGGCAGAACTTCCGGATGTAACCAAGTCTTCAGAACTCTCTTTTGTGGAAGTGCCATTAAAAGCTCCGGAATCTTCCGATGCATTACACCACACAGATATCAGCATGGTACCTTCCGCGGTACTAAAAACAGACAGACTTACCATTGAAATTTCAAACGATATTTCAGCATCCCTGCTGACCGGTCTTTTACAGGAGGTGCTTCATGCTTGAAGATTCAGCCGGGATCCGCAGGGTAGTTCTTGCCTGCGGATATGTGGATCTCCGTAAAGGGATCGATGGTCTGTCCATGATCATCGGTGACAGATATCATCAGAATCCTTTTGAAAAAGGAACCCTCTTCCTCTTCTGCGGCAGACGGTCTGACCGGATCAAAGGCCTTCTCTGGATGGGTGACGGTTTCCTCCAGCTTTACAAAAGGCTGGAAGCCGGTTCCCTGTCATGGCCAAGAACCAGTGAAGAAGCCGCAGACCTTACCGAGGAGCAGTTCCGGTATCTTATGATGGGGCTGAATCCACTGAACCCGAAAGTAAAGGAAGTAACGCCAAAGAGTCCGGTCTGATTTGTGCAAAACATAGATTTTTTCCTGCCGTATAGCGGTTCCGGTTTGTAGCAGTGCCAGCCGGATTTTGAGCCTTCTGTATGGGGCCCATGCCTGCACCGTGCGGAGAGGACGGCTTTTTCAGTTCCTTGAAAACTTTATATTTCCTTATGCCTACAGCTGTCATACAGCCTTACAGGTATAGGCAGAATGACGAAGCCTGCTTGTCAGACGATTCGCAATCCCTTTTATTTTCTGGTATAATAAGACCAGAAATAAGGAGCAGATGATGGCAGCAAAACACGCACTGGAAGAACTGAATAACTGCAGCCGGGAAGAACTGATCACGATGATCCTCATGATGCAGGGACAGCTGGATGCCCTGAATGAGAACATCGAGAAGCTGATCGAGCAGGTGCGTATCGCCAACAGTTACCGGTTTGGAAAACACACGGAAACCCTGGATTCCATTGACGGACAGCTATCTTTCTTCGATGAGGCGGAAAGCTGCTGTGACCTGTCTGCACCGGAACCGGCCGAAGAAGAAGTCATCCCTTCACGCCGCCGGAAGAAAAAGGGACAGCGTGAGACCGACCTGAAAGATTTCCCGGTGGATATCATTCCTCCTTATCGTGTATCCAAAGAAGAACTGGATAACTTTTACGGAGCAGGCAACTGGCGCCGACTGGAGGATGAAACCTATAAAAGGCTGCGGCATGAGCCGGAATCCTGGACGGTTGAAGTGCACACCGTAGAGGTCTATCTCGGAACAGGTGGGGAACACCAGGATGAATTCTTACGCGGAAAGCGCCCGAAGGATCTGCTTCGCGGAAGCATTGTTACTCCTTCCCTGCTTGCGTCCATCCTGAATGTAAAGTACGTGAATTCCTCTGCCCTGCACAGGATCGAGCAGGAATTTAAACGTAACGGTGTAAATATTTCCCGGCAGACCATGTCGAACTGGATCATCCGCTGCTCGGAAAAATATTTTGTTCCTTTTGTGGAATGCATGAAGCAGGAACTGCTTTCACTTCCCGTCACACAATCAGACGAGACTCCGACACAGGTGATCGGGGACAGTGACCGCCCCAACAGCATGTGCTATATGTGGGTGCACCGTTCCGGAGAGTTCTATAAAGACCGTCCGGTAGTGGTCTATGAGTACCAGAAGGGACGTGGCCACGAAAAGCCCCTGAATTTCTACCGGGATTATAAAGGGATCCTTGTCACGGACAGTCTGGAGCAGTATCATCTGCTGGACAGAAAGCTGCCGGATGTGACAAATGCCAACTGCTGGGCGCATGCAAGAAGAGCTTTTGCGGATGCGGTGAAAGCAGCAGATAAAAAGGATCCGCAGGCCGTGAAAAGCTCCGTGGCATACCGGGCATTGCAGAAGATCGCGGAATTCTACAGCATCGACACCGGGTTAAAAGAGCTTCCGAAGGAAGAACGTCTTAAGCAGAGGCAGGAAAAAATACAGCCGATGGTTGAGGAGTTTTTTGCGTGGGTAAAACAGCAGGTGTCTGAATATGCCGTACCGCCAAAGTCAAAAACCGGTCAGGGACTGAATTTCATCATCAATCAGGAGAAATATTTAAAAGTGTTCCTGACAGATGGTGATGTTCCCATAGATAACTCTGCATCGGAACGGGCTATCCGTACTTTCTGTGTCGGTAAAAAGAACTGGATGTTCCATAACACAGCAAGAGGAGCCGAAGCGAGTGCCCTTGTCTACAGCATTTCAGAAACAGCCAAACTGAATAACCTGCGCCCGTACTATTACTTCAGACATATCCTGACAGAGCTGCCGAAGCTGTGCGATAAAAAAGGAAATATAGATCCGGCAAAACTGGACATTCTGATGCCTTGGTCATCAGAGCTTCCGGAGGAATGCCGAAAACCACGTCACTCATAAGGGTGGCGTTGATTTTAAGTGCACGCGCATGATTTGACGTTTACGAAGAAACGCAGCTACGAATTGCCTATGCTCAACAGAGAGTATAAGGATACCATTTTCCGATGGATCTTTTCGATTATTGAGAACCTGCTGTCTCTGTACAATGCAGTGACAGGGAAGAATTATCAGAATCCGGAAGATCTGGATATCGTGACTCTGGAAAATGCCATCTATATGGGGATGAAGAATGACCTGGCATTTGTACTGGAAATGGGATTGTATCTGTATGAACATCAGTCTACCTATAATCCGAATATTCCATTGCGAGATTTGTTTTACATAGCCAGTGAATATCAGGATCTGGTAGATGAAAAGTCCCTATATTCCTGCAACATAATCGGGCGGAGGTATACAAAGTGAGTATATTTGAGTATGACAAAGAAAAAGAAGAAAAGAAGCTCCGCAAGGCTGAACGGGAGTGTGGCAGAGAAGAAGGTTTACAGGAAGGTCTAAAGGAAGGGCTGCAGCAGGGACGCATGGAGGAGAGAAAGTCGCTGTTGGCATTGATTGCAAAAATGGGTGCCGGAGGGGACGCAGACAAGATTGCAACATTAGATGATCCGGAAGTAATGAATGCAATGCAGAAGAAGTATGGAATAAGATAGTAGGAGACCTAAATGAACATCCAGATTTTTGGCACGAAAAAATGTAACGACACCAAGAAGGCCGAGCGTTTTTTCAAGGAGCGCGGCATCAAATATCAGTTCATAGATATGAAAGAAAAAGGCATGAGCAAGGGAGAGTTTACTTCCGTTGCGCAGGCGAACGGCGGCCTGGAGAACATGGTCAACTGGGAGGGGAAAGATCAGGATACGCTGGCTCTCATCCGGTACATTGCGGAGGAGGACAAGCTGGCAAAGGTGCTGGAAAATCCATCGGTGATCCGCACACCGATTGTCAGAAACGGGAAACAGTCTACCATCGGTTATCAGCCGGAGGCATGGAAGGGCTGGAACTGAGGAAACGTGAAGGAATGGGACAATGATTAAAACAATTATGAGAGATCCGATGTTTTTAGCACAAAAATCCGAGAATGCCACGGAGGTGGACGCACAGGTAGTGACAGATCTGCTGGATACTCTGAGAGCGAATCTGGATCATTGTGTCGGAATGGCGGCAAATATGATAGGGGTTCGGAAAAATATTATTGCAGTGGCAGCCGGCCCGTTTCAGTTTGCCATGATCAATCCGGTGATCACGAAAAAGCTGCGTCCGTACCAGACAGAGGAAGGATGTCTGTCACTGGAAGGTGTGAGACCCTGCACGAGATACGAAGAGATTGAAGTGGATTACCTGGATAGCAATTTCAGGAAACAGCATGGCAAATACACCGGCTGGACAGCCCAGATCATCCAGCATGAAGTAGATCATTGTTGTGGTGTGGTGATATAACATTGGCAAGTCAGGTATGAAAGTTTATCACACACAATGATTGGAATAACTCCTGTAAACTTTACCTGAAACAGTATTTCTTTCCATGCAGTATGCTAATATTATCCTACAGCAAGGAGAGAGCAAGAGAGCCCATAGGATGAGGAACAAAAATGCAGGTACGTGAAGTGATTTGTCCTTCCTGCAGCCATCGTTTCATGTGGATGGATGTCGAAGAGGGACCGACGATCAAAAAATACCGGTCTGTAGAGACCGGAGAGACATTCCATACGGCAGTATGCCCTCAGTGCGGGAAACGCGTGATATTGTTACCGGACAGGATATGCGCAGTGTTGCCCGGAACGGAAGATAACCTGGAAATGATCTGGGAGATTATGCGGATCAGGGCGGCGATGCCATCCGGCTGCTGGACTGGCTGGCAGAACGTGGGACCTTTTATCCGGTGGAGATCCATACGGCCAACCCGGTGGGGAGAGCCAACATGGAGAGGATTCTGGCCAGATACTGGGGAGAACAGTACTGGTAGGAAATTTTGTGATAATTTAACCAACGGTTAATAGGCAAAAGAGATTCTTTGTATTATAGTAAAAGTCTACGGAAAGACTGATATGCAACTGGATGCTGTATGGCATCGGAAGGAGGCGTATGATGGAAAGACCGCATTTTGACATTGTGGCCAGCGGCGCACGGATGAGAGCAATCCGTCAGGAGCGGAAGATCTCCGTGAAGCAGGTCATGGAATACATGGGCTTTGAATCCACGCAGGCCGTGTATAAATGGGAAGCCGGAAAGTGCTTTCCTCAGGCCGACAATTTGATTGCTTTAGCTATTTTGTATCGTGTAAGCCCGATGGAGCTTTTGGTAGAAGAGGACCTGGTGCCCTCTTCTAGTCATATCTGGGGAAATGCCGCATAGTGCGGAATGGAAGAGAAGGTGCACAGGAAGAGCAGTATGATTTACATAACGGGAGATACCCACGGGTATTTCACAAGATTTTCCGCGAAAAGATTACGGAAAGCCGGCATGGAGCTGACGCAGGAGGATTATATCATTATCTGCGGAGATTTTGGACTGTGCTGGGCGGAGGATAAAACCTTTGAGTATCATTGTAAAAATTTTGAGGAGAAACCCTACACGATTCTGTGGGTACAGGGGAATCATGAGAATTACGATATGATCGGGGAATATCCGCTGGAAGAGTGGCATGGCGGGAAGGTGCGGCACATTATCCGGGACAAGGTGATATTGCTGGAACGGGGACAGGTCTTCGAGATTGACGGCAAGACCTTTTTCACCTTCGGAGGGGCATCTTCCCATGACATTCAGGGAGGAATTCTGGATCGTCAGACGGTGGATTTCGCAGAACAGAAGCGCAGGGCAGACCGGAATTATCCTCCCTACCGGATCCTTCAGGAAAGCTGGTGGCCCCAGGAGCTGCCGACAGAGGGAGAACTGCAGGAGGGCCTGCGCAATCTGGAACGATATCACTACGAGGTAGATTATGTGATCACACACTGCTGTGCCAGCACGTTGCAGGACCGGATCAATGCCGGGACGGGACGCTCCTGTGCCCCGGATCTGCTGACGGACTATCTGGGGACTTTGGAACAGAAGCTGCATTACAGGCATTGGTATTTCGGCCATTATCACCGGGACTGTCAGCCAGATGACAAGCACACGCTGGTATACTATGCGATACTGCCGCTGGAGCAGAAGGAAAGTGTGAATGCGGTGCCGGTACCGGGACAGACAGAAGGAGAAACGAATCATGGCAAGAGATGAGAATGTAAAAATTTTTCAGGATACAGAAGAAAGGGTAAAGAAAGATCCCGGACTGCAGGAGGCAGTGAAGCATTCCGTGGCGGAGCAGGTGCTGATCCCGGAGATGATGGAAGTCACGGGCCTGATGCCGGAGCTTGCACAGAATCGTGACAGATATGAGAAGGATGCGGAAATCATAGTGTCGAAGAAGCGAAGCTATGAGGCAGCTGCCGGGTATCCGGGAGAAAGGGTATGTGTTCACAATTTTGCATCAGCGACGAATCCCGGAGGTGGTGTGACCAAGGGAAGCTCTGCCCAGGAGGAATGCCTGTGCCGTTGTTCCACCCTGTATTTTTGTCTGAATACGAAGGAAATGTGGGCAGGCTTTTATTCTCCACACAGATATGCGCAGGATCCGATCCACAATGATGACTGCATCTATACGCCGAAAGTCATTGTATTCAAATCCGATACTGCGACACCGGCACCGCTTCCGGAATCAGATTGGTATTCTGTGAATGTGATCACCTGTGCAGCACCGAATCTGCGTCTGCTCCCGGCCAATGGGATGAATCCCGGAGACGGTAATAAGACCGTGAAGATGACGAGAGCACAGCAGCAGGCATTGCATGAGAAGCGTCTGACCAGGATCCTGGATGTGGCCGTGGCGGGAGGCAATGAAGTGGTCATTCTGGGGGCGTTCGGATGCGGAGCTTTTGAGAATGATCCGGAGGCTGTGGCAGCTGCGTTTTCCAATGTGATCGCTCGTTACAGAAAATGTTTTAAAACCATAGAACTGGCCATTTATTGTTCCCCCAGGGATGAGCAGAATTATAATATTTTCAAACGTGAGATAGATACGACATTGCGTTGACAAATGATAAGGAAACTAGTATTATAGTACCAAACAACACGTTGGATATTGAGGGAAGTAATGGAGAAGGAACAGGGAAAGCTTATTATAATCGTATCAGTGGTATTTGCTATGGTGCTTCTGTACATCAGGCAGTGTGCCGGAGGTAAAGTCATTGCGGGCATGTACGCCGGAAGCAGTCAGCGTCCTGGATGACGGCAGGGAGCTGTACGATTTTATATTGGATCAAAACGATGATGAGACGAACTCGATCGTGTTTTATTCGACACATCAGGAGATTGTGGTGTATGCAGATGGGAAGCTGATCTATCAGCTGGATGCTGTACCCGGCATATGGGGAAATACTCCGGGCTGTACCTGGAATATTGTCAGGTTTTCAAGTAATGTGAGCAGCTTGCAGGTACAGTTCACCCCTTGTTATCCGGAAACGGCAGGCCAGCAGAAGACGTTTTATATCGATGGCGGCTATAATATCTATCGTTGGGTGATGCGCCGGACAATGCCTGCCTTTCTCATCAGCATGATGGTGATACTGATAGGATTGTATATTAGTATTTATTGGATCGTTATCCGCTGCGGAAGCCGGATCGACGGAACCTTATTGTATCTGGGTATTTTTTCGATCCTGCTGGGAACATGGTCGGCCAATGAGACGGATGTGGCAACGCTGCTCCTGACCAACAGGCAGGGATGCTCTTATCTGGCATTTGCTACGCTCATGCTGTTGCCGATGTCCTTTATCCTGTTTGTGAAGAGCTTTCTGGAGATCAGGGATGACCGGTTTTGTAGAATTATCTGTAATGCTAATCTGGCATTGATCGTCCTGACGCATATACTGAATGCAACAGAGATATATGAGTTCCGGAGAAGCCTGTGGATGACGCATGCGTTGATCATTCTGATGATTCTATACCTGCTGGTGGTCATCTGTAGCAAAATTGCCAGAAGACAGCTGGATCAGAGGCTGAAGGCATGTGTAGGGGCACTGCTGCTTGTATTTTTTGCTACCATTGTAGATGTGAGTGGTTATTATAAAACTAGCAATGATGTAGGTGTCTTTGGCAGAATCTCTTTCTTGATCTTTATTGTGGTGCTGGGAATAGAATCCGCCAGACAGACGGTTGCCCGGCTGAAAAAAGGTCGCAGAGTGGAGGAGCTGGAACAGTTTGCCCTGAATGATTCCATGACCGGCATGTACAATCGAAATGCTTATGATTATTTTGTGAAAAATGAGAAGGATTTTGAAGGGTATGTCATAGTGACCTTTGACCTGAATAATCTTAAGCAGTGTAACGATCAATATGGCCATAGGGCAGGGGATGAGTATATTATCAACGCGGCACATATCATAGAGGACAATTTTGAACGCTATGGGAAATGTTATCGCATTGGCGGAGATGAATTCTGCTGTATCATTCCGAAGGGAAGATATTTTAAGATAGAACGTGTGATGCATAAGATCGATCAGGATGTAGAGATCTTGAATCATAAGAACATCATTCCCGTTCCTGTGGGAATTGCCTATGGGTATGCTGTATTCACGGAGGATGATACGGATCCGGAGAAGGTGCGTGAGCGTGCAGATGAGGATATGTACCGGAATAAGAAGGCGATGAAGCAGTCCTGACCAGAGAATCTACTCGATTGTTAACCATATTATAAAAAGGTTGACAATTGAAAAACACCATGCTATTCTAACAGAGGTTTTTACAAAAGACATCTGACAGAAAGGCATGGTTTTTTATTATGACAACACAGACAACAACTCGTAGCAAGACTTATGACATGGTGTACATTGCGGTATTTGCGGTTCTGATCGCGATCTGCTCCTGGATCTCCATCCCGATGACGGTTCCTTTTACATTACAGACCTTTGCAGTATTCCTGGCAGTCGGCGTACTGGGTGGTAAGAGAGGAAGCCTTGCGGTATTGATCTATATTTTACTGGGTGCGGTAGGCATTCCTGTATTCGCCGGGTTCTCCGGTGGTATCGGTGTTCTGCTGGGCAACACCGGTGGTTACATTGTCGGATTTTTATTCTCCGCACTGCTGATGTGGCTGATCGAGAAGCTGTTCGGACGTAAGACATGGGTGCTTGGTGTGTCCATGGTACTGGGTCTGATCGTGTGCTATGCTATCGGAACGGTGTGGTTCATGGTTGTATATGCGCAGAATTCCGGAGCTGTCGGTCTGGCTACCGTACTGGGTTGGTGTGTAATTCCTTTCATCATTCCGGATCTGGTGAAGATCGCACTGGCACTGACACTGAGCAAGAGACTGTCTAAGGCTCTGAAGCTGAACGGACAGGAATAAAGGATACACCGGATATGGAAGTAACAACAACTTACCGGATCCGTCCGCACCACGGCATGTGCCTGTATTTTTTCGAAGGGAAGGGATACAGTGAAGGGTTCACTAAGCATATGGCGGAGGTGAAGGAATGGCTTCTGGGGAAAAATGGACCGGCATCCCTGCAGCTGGTCGGAGCGACGGATGAGATCTGCAGCGCCTGCCCTCATAATAAGGGTGGCAGCTGCGAGTCTGCGGAGAAGGTAGACCGATATGATGCGGGTGTATTGAAATACACCGGATTAAAGGCAGGGCAGGAGATGACTTTTGCGGAATTTGAGCGGATCGTGGAAGAGAAGATTCTGCAGCCGGGATATGGCAAGGTCATCTGCGGAGACTGCCAGTGGAGAGATATCTGCCACAAATAATGAAGAGCATTCCCATGCGGGAGTGCTCTTTTGTATTACATGAGATCTGAATTCAGTGATTATATGTTGATTAAACGTGAAGAGTCGGATATAATAAAATCGGAATGTGTGAGAATACCGTTGAACATATTAGACCGGATTTGATTTTAAGGTAAGGAGGATGTAGGCTATGGAAGTAATGGCTCAAGGGAACAGACATATTGTCGATTCGGATAGCAAAGTAGATAATAATGTAGTTCGCCAAAAAGTAATGGATAGCTATCAAGATATGTTGAGCGGAAAAGGTAGAGATTACAAAGTTTTTTTCGCAGAGTTGGAAAGCAGGTATAACGGAAAATAATGTATAAAGTGCAAATTCTTCCCAAGGCGGAAGAGGATATTTGTACAAAAAAGCGCACCTCCCCTTAGGTGCGCTTTTTTGTGCGTCTATAGCCGCACTGTTACCTCACGAAGAGGTAAGCCGTATATGCAACATACAGAAGCACGCACGCAGCCCCCTCACTGCGGGTCATGCGTCTGCCGGTACGGGCGAATACGAAGAGCAGAATGGCACTGCCAAGGAGCAGTACGGTGTCGATGACGGACTCTCCGAGGACATGCAGAGGGCTGATCACCGCGGACATTCCGAGGATAAACAGGATGTTGAACAGGTTGGAGCCGATGGCATTGCCCAGCGCCAGCCCGCTGTCTCCCTTTTTCGTGGCAACGATGGAGGTCACCAGCTCCGGCAGGGAGGTGCCGATGGCGATAATGGTCAGTCCGATGAAATTCTGGCTGACACCAAAATTCGTAGCGATGATGCACGCTTTATCCACGACGAGATCACCGCCGAAGATAACGGCAGCGAGACCTCCGGCAATATACAAAAGGCTGCGGGGAAGAGAGAGGATCTTGCCGGGTTCGCCCTCTTCTCTGTTTTTCCGGGCAGAATAGATCATAAATCCCAGATATACGATCATGCCAAGCAGCAGGACTGCACCCTCAATGCGGCTTAAGCTGCCATCTAAAAACATCAGACATAATACGACGGTTACCAGGATATTTAACGGCATATCCCGCTTCAGGATCTCTCCGTGGGGCATAAAGCTGTGCAGGAATGCGCAGATACCTACCACCACCAGCCCGTTGAAGATATTCGAGCCGACGACATTACTGATGGCGATATCATTACTGCCAGCCAGTGCGGCATTGATGCTGACGGAAGCCT
>ENA-UAJF01000386-UAJF01000386.1-human-gut-metagenome-genome-assembly--contig:-NODE-386-length-10474-cov-3.158461_pt1 | contig 10474 bp, 8 predicted proteins | sample MGYA00244428_ERZ654411 | MGnify/ENA primary metagenome ERZ654411 (study PRJEB26926, sample SAMN06165282) | human gut metagenome | biome: ENVO:00009003; feature: ENVO:2100002; material: ENVO:00002003...
CTCCGTCTCGTGGGCTCGGAGATGTGTATAAGAGACAGCTCTGCAGAAGATCACTGTTCCAAAATGAAGGAAATGCATGGGATATCCGGGCGCTGCCGGACAAGTGGTCACTTCACAGAGTACAGGAAAATAAAGCATATAATAAAAATGCAGCGCAGAAATGAGGACATATGAGTACAAAAGCATCACAGAAGGGCACAAAGGGGCAGACACCCGGCATGACGACGATCCGGGAACGTCTGCAGAAGGCAATCAGCAGGCTGGTAGTGTTCTCGATTATTCCGTTGGTCATCCTTACCGTGATCCTGAATCTGTCCAGTACCATGAGAACACTGGAAGGCGATATGCTGGTGGTGGCAGAGATCTCTGCAGACCGTATCAAAGAGGAACTACGGGTGACAACAACGATCGTATCCGAACTCGGATGCAGCTATCAGCTGTCTTCTCCAGTATTTACCCAGGAGCAGAAGCAGCAGTATATCAACCAGCGTGTGGAAGCTTATGGAATGGTCAGAGGCAAGCTGATCGGCGCCAACGGTATCTGTGCTTATGACGGAACCGATTATAGTGACCGTGATTATTTTAAGAGATCCATGCAGGGAGAGGTCGTGGTATCGGATCCCGTGATTGCAAAGACAGACGGTAAGCTCAGCGTTATCATTTCCGCACCCGTATATGCAGACGGAGATAAGAATGGTGATATTGTCGGCGTGGTATTCGTTGTGCCGGATCCGGAGTTCTTAAATGATATTGCTGCGGCAGTCTCTGTCAGTAAGAATTCCGAGTGCTATCTGTTGGGAGAAACAGGTATCACCATTGCTCACTGTGATTCTGCGATTGCCCAGGAGCAGAAGAGCAACATTGAACTGTCCCAGACAGACAGATCTTTGCGGGGAATTGCAAAGGTAGAGCAGAAGATGATGACCGGAGCAACCGGATATGGCACTTATATGAAAGGCGGAACCTTCACAATACAGGCTTATGCACCAATAGAAGGAACCAATGGATGGAGCGTGGCAGTAAATGCACCACTGACAGATTTCCTTGGTTCTTCCGTTGTATGTATTGTCATTGGTGTAGCAATAGGTGCTGCAGCTTTATGTTTCAGTGTGCGCAGGGCAAAAAAGATCGGTCAGGCGATCGGTGAACCGGTGGCGGAATGTACCGAAAGAATACGTCAGCTGGCGGAAGGCGATCTGCATACTCCGGCACCTGTGATCCGGACACAGGATGAGACACAGATCCTGGCAGAGGCTACCGCAGCACTATCCGGCAATCTGCAGAAGGTCATCGGCGATGCGGATTATCTGTTGGGAGAAATGTCGGAAGGAAACTTCGCACTGACTTCAGGGTGTGCAGAAGCCTATGTGGGAGACTTTCAGGGACTGTTGGAATCTATCCGTAAGCTGAACCATAAGCTCAGTGAGACACTTAATGAGATCAAGACGGCAGTGGGACAGGTATCTCTGGGGGCAAACCAGATGGCAGATGCTGCCCAGGGACTTGCGGAAGGTGCTACTGACCAGGCCGGTTCCGTAGAGGAACTGCAGGCTACCATCACGAATGTAACCGAGATCGTGGAGAAGAATGCCAAGGCACTGGGAGGTTCTTACCAGAAGGCTATGGATTACCAGCAGCAGGCGAAGGACAGCGGAGAGGAAATGAAGGGTCTGACAGATGCCATGCAGCGTATCAACGATACTTCCAAGCAGATCAGCGATATTATCGGTGAGATTGAGGATATCGCATCCCAGACGAATCTGTTGTCCCTGAATGCAGCCATTGAGGCAGCCAGAGCAGGAGAGGCCGGAAGAGGCTTTGCAGTGGTTGCGGATCAGATCCGTAAGCTGGCAGATGACAGTGCACAGTCTGCGGTACATACCAGAGAATTGATTGAGACTTCCCTGCAGGAGATTGAGCATGGCAACCAGATCACGGACAAGACAGCCGAAGCATTGCAGAAGGTCGTGGAAGGCATTGAGGATCTGGCCAACGAGTCCAAGAAAGCCATGGAAGAATCCAAGGCACAGGCAGATGCCATGATGCAGATCGAACAGGGCATTGAACAGATATCCACAGTGGTGCAGAACAACTCTGCGACCGCAGAAGAAACTTCTGCCACCAGTGAGGAATTGTCTGCGCAGGCCACCAACATGAACGAGCTGACCGCAGCATTCCAGTTAAGAGATTAAAATGTACGATGATTCGGTGTAATGAATTCTGAAGATATGACATACAATGCTTAATAGAAACAAGCATTGGAGGCAGCCGTGTTCGAAAAACAGAATATACAGGAAACCGTAAATGAACTGAAAAGTGACGCAGTGAAGGGCCTTACCGATGGTGAGGCCTTTCGTCGTTTACAGCAAAATGGCAGAAATGAAATGAAAGCTGCCAGAAAAAAGACGAAAATACAGCTTTTTCTGGAGCAGTTAAAGGACCCGCTGATCTACATATTATTGATCGCAGCTGTGGTATCCGTCTTTCTGGGGGAGCTCAGTGATGCCGTGATCATCGGCACTGTGGTAGTGGTCAATGCCCTGGTGGGCATGCTGCAGGAGGGAAAAGCCCGAAAGGCACTGGAAGCGTTGAAAAAGCTGACCAGTCCACAGACCATTGTGATCAGGGAAGGTATCCGTCAGGAGATTCCGGCGGCGGAACTGGTGACGGGCGATCTGGTAGACCTGGAGGCAGGGGCACAGGTACCTGCGGATATACGGCTGACCAGAAGCTCCAATCTGCAGGTAGAGGAATCCGCCCTGACCGGAGAATCGGTACCTGTGGAAAAAGATGCGCTGTTTCTGGCAGACTGCAGACACGAGATTCCATTGGCTGAACGGGTCAATATGGTATATATGTCTACTGTGGTGACCCATGGCCACGGAGAAGGAATCGTGACAGCTACGGGCATGGCCACGGAGATCGGCAGGATCGCCTCCATGATCACAGATGCGGAAGAGGAAATGACACCGTTACAGAAACGTCTGGGGGATATGGGAAAGCTTCTGAGTATTTTATCTCTGGGAGTATGTGCGGCATTGTTTCTGCTGGCGGTATTTCAACACAGAAATATTCCGGAAATGCTGCTGGTTGCAATTTCCCTGGCGGTGGCTGCGGTGCCGGAAGGGCTGCCGGCAGTGGTGACGATCTGTCTGGCATTGTCAGTGACCAGAATGGTCAAAGTACATACGATCATCCGCAGACTGCCTTCCGTTGAGACTCTGGGAGCGGTCAGCGTGGTCTGCTCGGATAAGACCGGCACACTGACCCAGAACCGGCTCACGGTGGAAAAATGCTGGTGGTATGATGTGCTGGAGGATGCTGCCGGCAGCAATGGCAGGGGAGAATCCCGATGCGTACAGGAGATGCTCCGGGGAATGCTGTTGTGCAACGATGCTTCCCTGCAGGGAGAGCAACGGATCGGAGATCCAACGGAACTGGCGCTCTTAGACTTCGGAGAGAAGATGGGGATGCATAGAGAACGTCTGGAGAAGCAGTACCCCCGCTATGATGAAAAGCCTTTCGATTCGGACCGGAAGATGATGACGACCTATCACAGAATCCCGAAAAACGGAGGGCATAAGGGAAGCATTGCCTATACGAAGGGGGCACCGGATGTGATCGTACAGCACTGCACTCATATTTTACAGGACGGAAGAAGTGTGCCAATGACAGCCGGACAGAGAAAAAGGATCAGTGAGGTTGTAGAACTCATGAATTCCCTGGCGCTTCGGACACTGGCGGCAGCACAGAGCGGAAACACTCCCGGGTGTGGGGAAGAAGGTATGACATTCCTGGGAATCGTGGGGATGCGTGATCCTGCCAGACCGGAGGCGGAGGAAGCGGTGGAGATTTTCCGCCGTGCAGGTGTATCTACAGTAATGATCACCGGGGATCATGTGGATACCGCCTATGCCATTGCCAGACAGCTGGGGATTGCAGGGCATCGCAGTCAGTGTATTACAGGGGAAGAACTGAATCATCTGGATGATGCTTCTTTTGCCAGGAGGATCAGGAATATCAGGGTTTATGCCAGAGTGACTCCGGCCCAGAAGGTACGGATCGTGAAGGGGCTGCAGCAGAATGGGGAGATTGTGGCCATGACAGGGGATGGTGTGAACGATGCTCCTTCTCTGAAAGCAGCAGATATCGGTGTAGCCATGGGAACCGGCGTGGATGTGGCTAAACAGGCGGCGGACATGATATTGACGGATGATAATTTTGCAACGATTGAAAAGGCAATCGAGGAAGGCAGAGGCGTCTATGAAAACATCCGCAAGTCGGTGATATTTTTACTGTCTTCCAATCTCGGGGAACTGATGACCATGTTCGCAGCAGTGGCTCTGGGGCTGGCTTCCCCTCTAAAATCCAGTCATATACTGTGGATCAATCTGATCACGGATTCCCTTCCGGCGTTGGCACTGGGAGTGGATAAAAATGACGGAAAAAGCCTGATGCGCTGTCCTCCAAGAAAAGCAGCGGAGAGTCTGTTCGCCCGGGGCGGAATGGCCTGTACCTTACTCTATGGAGCGCTGATCACCGGTATCGGTCTGGCGGCATTTCTGGTATTGCCCTGTGGGACCCTGGCAGGCAGGGGAGAACTGTCCTGGAATCTGTCTGACTGGGTGGAGGGACTTCGTGAATTACTGTCCCGGGAAAAAATACTTGCCCGATCCCAGACCTATGCTTTTACAGTACTGGGAATGTGCCAGCTGTATCATGCAGTGGGAATGCGGGATATGCAGAAGTCCGTATTTGCCATGAGACCCTGGGATAATCCGCTGATGGTGTTGGCCTGTGTTATTGGATTTGCGCTGCAGTTTGCGGTAACGGAAGTACCGTTTCTCATCGGAGCGTTCGGAACCTCCCATCTGTCCGGACAGGAATGGCTGCTATTGAATGTACTGGCAGCATTTCCACTGCTGGCTCATGAGCTGGTAGTGATGTTACGGAAGTGAGTACGCTTATCCGGGCTTACCGACGATTCAGAACGATAATTCGCCCTATAACTTCAGGCAGATATTCCTGCGTATGCAAGCATCTGCCGAATACCCTGCCTGAAGCTACATGGCTCTGAATAGTCGTAATATTCAGAACCCCATTCGCAAAATCGCATCTCCGATGCTTTCCTTTTGCTCATGTGGTTACTTCGCCACATAAATATAGCCAGAGGATCTTACGAATGCAAGCATTCGACGTTCCTCCGGTTATATTTACGTGGCTCTGAATATTTACAAAAAGTTAACATTTTCCTTGTATGGAGTTTATAGTCAATAGTTACAATAAAATTGACAAATAACTTTCATGGGAGGGCAATGTGATGAAAATTATCAGAAAAACAGCGATTGTTATGCTTCTCTGCCTCTATTTTCTGACATATGGTGTATTGCCGCAGGTACAGGCCGCAGGTAAAGACGCTCCTGTGATCGTGGTAGCGCATCGGGCGGGGGCAAAAGTAGCTCCGGAGAACACGGTGGCGGCCTTGGAACAGGCCATCCGGGATGGAGCGCCTATTGCAGAGATTGATGTGCAGCAGTTGTCGGACGGAACCCTGATCGTTATGCATGACAGTAATTTTAAACGGACCACAGGAGAGGATATCTGCGTATGGGATGCGGAGGCAGATGCTCTCAAAACCCTGGAAGTGGGCAGCGGTTTTTCGGCAGCATACCGGGGAGAACAGATCCCGACACTGGAAGAAATGCTTGCCTGTGCCAGAGGCAGGATCACTCTGATGATCGAACTGAAATATACCGGACAGGAGGATGCACTGGAGGAAAGCGTGTTGACTCTGCTGCAGGATTATGATATGGTGGATGAGTGTATTATAGGCTCCATGAACAAGGGAATCCTGCAGAAAATGAAGGAGCTGGAACCGGGGATTTCAACAGTTTTTATTGCCCATGATCTGGAAGAAGAGGATTATGAGCTGGACTATGCCGACAGCTATAGCATCGAGGGGAGAAATCTTACAGTGGATATGGTAGATGCCATTCATTACTGCGGAAAGTCGGTATACGGGTGGACAGCCAATACTTCCGGTGCCATGCTTCGGATCGTAAACTGTGGGGCGGACGGTGTGATCACGGATGATGTGAGATTATTACAGACATTTTTGAGAGAACAGGCTTGCCGTAAAGCGTTTGCAAGTGTATACTGATTAGTTATAAAGAGGGGAAGAATACGGAAGCAGGTTGGTGTATATGAGTAAAATATGGGAATTTTTCGAGAATCTGGGTGAATATGTATATGTGGCAGATGCAGAGACTCATGAATTGATATATATGAACAAGAAGACTCTGAAGAGCTATGGATTTCAAAGTCTTGAAGAGATCATCGGGTTAAAGTGTTATGAGATATTGCAGGGAAATTCTCTGCCCTGTGGCATGTGTAATAATGAACAGTTAAAGCCGGGTTTTTTTAAGGAATGGGAATATTACAATCCGCTGCTGCGAAGAGAACTTCATATCAAGGACACACTGGTAGAAGAAGACGGGAGAAAATACCGTATGGAAATCGCCATAGATTGTGGCAATCTGAATGGGAGAGGGCACAAATCCGAAGATTACCGTAATATGGAGGTTGCGTTGAATGAAGCCATCCGTGTGGCACAGCGGCAGGAGAGCATGGATCAGACATTGCAGGTGCTGCTGGAATTCGTCGGAAAGAATCTGGAAGCGGGACGGGCCTATATTTTTGAAAAGGATGACCACGATCATGACCACAATACATACGAATGGGTAGCCAAGGGAGTCGCACCGGAAAAGGATACCCTTCAGGACCTACCGCCGGAGATCTGTGCGGAATGGTATCGGAAGTTTGATGAGAATCAGAGTTTTGTCACAGAGAATCTGGAAGAAATGAAAGATGTGGATCCGCAGATGTATGAAGTTCTGGTAAGACAGAATATTCATTCCCTGGTGGTGGTTCCGCTTTATGATGATGGGAAAGTAATCGGCTTCTACGGAGTAGACAATCCTTCGACCAGATATTTTGAATTTGTGTCGGAGATGCTGCAGATCATGGGACACTTTATCGTATCGTCCCTGAAGCAGAGAAATCTGGTACGGGAGCTGGAAGTGATGAGCTATTCGGATCCGCTGACGACATTGGGGAACCGTTATGCTATGGAGAGGTACATTGAGCAGGTGGACCATACCGAGCCCATCGGCGTGGTATACTGTGATATTACAGGATTAAAACGGATCAATGACAGTGAAGGACATTCCGCCGGAGACCGCCTGATCCGCAGGTGCTGTGACTGCCTGAAACGTGTATTTGAGGGAAATGGAATGTTCCGTATCGGCGGAGATGAACTGGTGGTTCTGTGCACTGGAATTTCTGAAAAGGAATTCTATCAAAAGGTGGAGGAATTAAAAACAGAGCTGGCAGCTCATGATGTCTCCATGGCAGTAGGAGCAGCGGTGAACACTCTGGAAGCCGTGGGAAAGGATCATCTGCTGACGGAGTCCGAGAGACGGATGTATCAGGACAAGGCAGAATACTATCGCAGTACAGGGCTGGACCGCAGAAAGGTCTGAATTCTGAAATATCATTTTAAAAATTTATGTGTTGAGAATTTCTATCAGGCAGTTCCCTTGACGGGAACTGCTTTTTTCTATATTATTTATATAGGTTAGATAAAACTAACTCAGTGACTTTTGGATGGCAGGAGGTGAAGCGCTGATTGAGTCAGGAAACGTGGGAGATCCTGTGTGAAATGGAAGCAGACGATGTGGAACTACAGTTGGCTTTGCAGTGTGCACCGCTGATCACGGGACTTAAGATTTCCAATCTGCTGACGATTTCCCCGGAAGGCTTTACACAGGTGGGAAGGATCGTTGAAGGCAGTGTGCTTTCCCTGTATCCCTTGTTGGAGACAGAGGAGAAAATGGTAATACTGTTGTATCGGGAAGACCGGCTGGAAAAGTATCTGAAAATGCCGCAGGTACAGAAACTGCTGCGGGAGGCAGGGTACGAATCCGATCGACTGGAGGATATTTTGCCGGTATTTTGCGATCGTTATGAAACCTATGCAGAGAGAGGGAAGCCGTTCCCCCACGAACTGGGATTGCTGTTAGGATATCCCCCGGAGGATGTGGAAGGATTTATCAGACATCAGGGGAAGAACAGCCTCTGCACCGGTTATTGGAAAGTATATGCGGATAAAGAAGGAAAACAGAGACTTTTTGAAAAATATGAATATGCCAGGGAAAATTTGATCCAGCTGTTGCATTATGGATTAAAGATGACAGAAATCATAGATATCTGCGGATGTACCGCAGCATAGAAACAGGCACGGAAAGGTGCGGAAGGGAAGGAAAAATAAATGGATAAGATTTATGTAGTATTCTGGACACAGGGTGGTAACACCCAGGCTATGGCAGAGGCCATCGGAGAGGGTATCCGGGAAGCCGGGAAGGAAGCGGAGGTAGTATTTGTGACCGGCGCCAACCTTGACGAACTAAAGGCTGCTCCCAAGTTTGCACTGGGCTGTCCCGCGATGGGAGCGGAAGTCCTGGAGGAATCCGAGATGGAGCCTTTTGTATGTGATGTGGAAGGCTTTGCTTCCGGCAAAAAGATCGCACTGTTCGGTTCCTATGGCTGGGGAGACGGTGAGTGGATGAGAGACTGGACCACCCGTATGGAAGCAGCAGGAGCTACTGTGTTGAACGGTGAGGGCCTGATCTGCCATGAGACACCGGACGAGGATGGCCTGTCAGAGTGTAGAGAACTTGGTATACAGCTGGCAAACGCATAAGGTATCTGAAAGTAAATAAGACAACATAACAAAAAGATTCATTCCCCGGGTGGAGAGTGAATCTTTTTGCTATATGTATGTGCTATGCTTTTTTGCTACCACTTAAATAATAGCGTTCCTGTGCCACGGTCTCGGGAACCGGAATATTACCGTTTTGCAGCTTTCGGGTCAGAACATCCAGATGATGTAAGCCTTGGGCTACCTTGATCTTACGGCGATCCAGAAGATCGGCATACAACGGGTTCTGAGCCAGCGTATTGCAAATATCCTCCGGGAACGGGCAGTAGGTGAACATGATCTGACGGGCTACTTTGTTCAGTCTCGGGGATCCGGCACCTTCGAAGAGCACCCAGATCATATAATCCCTTACGAACATTTCCTTGAAACTGTTCTTGGCACGCTGCAGGCTGGATTTTACCTTTTCCTTGGCCTCTGTACTCAGATCATGGTTCTTGCGGTAGAACTGGATATAATCGAAATATTCACTGGTCAGGGAACTGATGGAGACATCGTTCCAGCGGTTACCCTGGACTCTCTTGCACAGCTCCCAACGGAATTCACCGGTCAGGTGGGTGAAGGTCGTCTTCAGATCCTCCAGATGGAAAATGGAGAAGACCATACGACCGGGGCTGTTACGGCGCTTGCCCTCAATTTCCTGCCACATGACACCGCGGATACCGACGTTGGGCATCAGGATGATGTCCGGCAGATATTCCAGATGAATTGTCTCCTTACCCATGACATCTATGTGCTCCATATCCAGACTTTCTCTATAGAATGCCGTGTAATCTACCCGGCGGATCTCCTCGAGAATCTGGGAGACACGGGAAACGGTGACATAGGAGCTTTCCAGATCCTTCAGCACATCATCTGCGCAGAACAGCGGACAGAAAGTAGTGATCCGCCCGAAGGTAATCTTGTTGACCTGAGGGAACATATTCCGGAGCTCGTAATTGACCTTGGCCATGGGATTGTTCTCCAATGCCTTGAGCTCTGCATCCGTAATATTGCCACCGACCTTTTGTTTGTGAATATAATCGGAATAATCCTGGTCAAATTCGTTCCGGCTGGGAGATTTCTTCCCGCGGAAGATGGCCATCAGCCAGTCATAAAAGGTATAGACACCGATATCGCTGTGATCCGACATAGCTTCTGCTATGCGGTACAGGGTGACTGCATTTTTCAGACCGGCCAGCTCCTCATCCACATAACCGAAATACAGAAACATTTTGACCGGCATGGGAATGTTCGGCTGTTCCAGCGTCTGGGTGAACAGGAGGGAGTAGAGCAGATAAAATTCTTCGGTCAGCTGTCTGCGTAAAAGAGCGACATCCTGATCCTGGGAAGCCCGGTCGGACAGCAGCTTGTAAGCGTGGACATGCTGACGGAAGCTGGTCACGGTATCCAGATCCGAACCGGCGTAATCCAGAATAGTGTTCAGCGATCCGGCAAGCTTGCCAAGGATCTCGGAATCTCCGGAAGAACCTGCCTCAGCGGAATCATTGGATTCCATGAGATTCAGGCTGCTCTGGAAGGTCTGGGATCTGGAGGCAAACAGTTCCTGATCGATGAAGGACAGATCGCCGGCCTTAGAAAGCATACGGTGAATGCGGTCGTAGACCGCCTTGCTGTCTTCATTATCCTGTCCCAGTTTATAGAACAAAGAAGTATCTGTCTCTTATACACATCTCCGAGCCCACGAGACGGAGCTAC
>ENA-UAJF01000396-UAJF01000396.1-human-gut-metagenome-genome-assembly--contig:-NODE-396-length-10318-cov-4.619994_pt1 | contig 10318 bp, 10 predicted proteins | sample MGYA00244428_ERZ654411 | MGnify/ENA primary metagenome ERZ654411 (study PRJEB26926, sample SAMN06165282) | human gut metagenome | biome: ENVO:00009003; feature: ENVO:2100002; material: ENVO:00002003...
CCATATAAAAATATATTTTAAGGTCAACAATAGCACCAGGAGTTGAACTTTCCAGTAAATTGATATAAAAATTACCAGTTGACCATTTTGTTCGATGTTATATATTCCTTGATGAATAAGAACTAATGTAATAAGCCAAGATATAAGTAAGGTTAAAAAGATAGTTGATATCGTTATAATCACCGCTTTTCCGAAATGAATTTCCGGACGATATAACTTGTTTTCGGGTGCGGTTAATTTGTTAGTCTTTGGATCATTTATATAATGGGGGATTTTTTTCTCGCTCATTGATTTCTCCTAAAAAAGCGGTCTCTGTTTGCCACAAAACAGAGACCGCTTGCTGCTATTTGTGCGCCAGCAAAACAGGCTCGGTGCAGCGCAATTACATTTTCTTTTCTCTCAGCTTCTGCTTCATAGCTTGGATGATATCTTCGGAATTGGACACGCCATCCATAGAAACGAAAATCTGATCTCCAGGAACAACCATTTTAAATTTGTTAGATTCAACTTCAAATTTCTTGTCGCCAATGCCATGTGCCTGTTCAGATTCAGAACTGGTGGAGAAGGAAGTAACATCTTTGTAGAAGAACTCATCAGTGCTTTCTGTCTTTTTGTCCTCATCCATGTTGAAGGTATATCTGTAAATATAAATCTGAGTAGAACTAAAGAACAGCCATGCTACCTGATAAGAAGAACTAACCCAGTTACCATTTGCACGTTTTTTTGCATATGCGTTTTTATATACGAAACCTTCAAATGAAGCAGGCGGAATTTCACTTACTTCATCTTCATCCAATCCAATTTTGTTCAGAGCTTTCTGACGAAGATTTAGAGAATCACGTTTCGCTCTTACCATGGAAAGATATTCTTCGTCATCCATTGTTTTGGTCATACAACCTTCTTTGCAGAAATATTCAATAACTTTCTGCTGCTCAGGTGTTTTCCCTTGGCAAACAGCTCTAACAGCTTTTGCGTTTGGGGAATTATAGACCTTTGTGTAATACAGGATTGCAGCAACAATCACAATAAATAATAAAAATCCCATTTGCTTTATCCTCCTCATGATTAAATAATGGGTTATGTATCGTAATACGTCTGTGGCAACGTATTATGATTAAAAATTAGATACAATCTGGACGGGCAACATTGAGGATTGTGTAGAGTTGGTCAATGTCAAAGTCCGATAAACCGGCTTCATTAGCCATTTGAAGTGCATCCACATAATTAGGTGATGTGCGGAAATGCTTTCTTTCAAAATAGTCGTATTTTATATAAGCCATAAAATAGTAGTAAATTCCTTTTGGCTCAATCATAAGTGCTGCATTGAGGTATTCCAAGATTTTGTCAATGGTAGGTCTTTGATTAAGAAATGCCTTTTTTCCGTTAAGTAAACAAATAGCAGCGTAAAAATAAATTTCTGAATCATCGAAATTATCTTCAATTGCCTTTTCAAATGCGCCCAAGGCTTTATCATACATTTTTAATTTTAAATAACACATAGCAATGGATTTATTCAGCTCTGTGTTGTCTGGATTTTCTGTAAGTGCTTTTCGATAGGTACCAGCGTATTTATTAACTTCCGGCATTGGCATCGAATACACACTATTAAATGTAGAAATGACAATAGGTTTATGGCACCAATCGCATTCTTTTTGAGCGGTTGATACCCTTGCCCCACAACCAGGGCAATTAAGTTCTACAACTTGGTGACTCATTATTTGTCCTCCTTTCGACGATCAACATTCAGGATATTTTTCAGTTCGACAGGGAATGCCCCTGACATTTCCAGCATTGTTGCTGTTTTTTCATTATATCCAAATACCAATAATAGCGAGAGAAATGTATTCCAAGACATTTTACGCTTATTGGTTTCAATAGCTGAATAGGTTTGCCTTGAAATGCCAACAATATTACTAAGTTCATCCTGCGATAAACCTATTTTGGCACGAAGCACAGGTAGCTCTTCAGTCAGAATTGATATAAGATGATCTTTATCAACATCAAGAATTTCTGTAGTTGTGCTGTAATTTCCCACAGTTGACCTCCCTTTCTTCGTAATTTTTTCGTAGAGTATCTTACTCCACGAAAAAAACACCGCCAAGCACTGAGAAATCAGCATTTTACGGCGGTGTTGACGTTTTATTTGACGGCTAATAAAGATGAAAGTTTTTTCATATTTTCTTTCTTTAGCTCCAATGTTGGATGAACATATCGATTCATTGTAATATTAACAGTTGCGTGACCAAGGATTTCGCTAAGGCTTTTCACATCAAATCCCACTTCAATACATCTGGTCGCAAAAGTATGACGAATCGCATGAAAATTGGCAGGTTCTATACCATTTAATTTTAACACTTTTTTGAACCTGTTTTGCATAGTTCTTGGTTCCACGAACCTACTTATATCATTTGTTAATAGGTATCCACTTGATGACTTCTTGTATGCAGCAAGAACCTTGTTTAGTTCATCTGGAATAGGAATAGTTCTTATAGAACACGCACTTTTCGGTGTCGTAACAACTATCTTCGTTTTAGATCCTTTACCTAATTTATTTTGAACTCTTTGCAGAGTATGGTGAACGTGTATTGTCTGGTCTAAAAAAGAAACATCTTCCCAGCGCAAAGCACAAATTTCACCAACTCGTAATCCGGTGAATAAGCACACGAGAATCCCTATATTACACGGTTCTGGTTCTGCTAATATATATTTGCAAAGCTGTTCTTGTTCATTTTTGCTTAATACTCTCATCGGCATAGCAGTGCGTTTTACCTGAATAGCACTGCCATCACAGGGGACGTACATTCCCTTTCTGATTGCAAATTTCAATACATTGCGGATTATCGATAGTACGTCAGTTACCGTCTTTGCCGATAAACCATTCCCGTTCTTTCCTCCTGAAACTAACAAGAAATTGCAATGGGCGTCTATGAAGTCATAAGTTATGCTATCCAGCGTTTGGTCTCCATACAATGGGAGTATATAGCTATTAAGCATGTTGAGATACTTATTACGTGTTGATTCCTTGGTTTGAGACTCGATACTTTCGAACCAATCTGAAGCAATAGACGAAAATAAATCTTGGCTCGTCACAGCTGACACAGCTGACTGAGATTTATTCAATGAAGTTTTTTCTTGTAGTTTAGCCTTGGTTTCACGATAAGTTTTGGCATACACATATCCATATGCTATTTTTCCGGTACCGGTTCGTGACTTAATGTATCGTCCTTCCCATCTACCGTCTTTTCTTTTATAAATGTTTTCACCTTTTCTTGACATTAGACATAGCCTCCTTTCTTTATGACTATAATTCTGACGGCTAATGGTGAATAACGAGCGTATAATAATTAAAAATTTTTGTTTTTACTCCAATTCTCAAGTTGACACATTGACAAATAAGGCGACAAGAGGTAAAATAAACGTGCATTTTGTAAAAAGAATAGCGAAAAAGTGATTCGTGGAGTAAGATACTCTACGAATATTTTATTTATAAAATCTTCAAATAGGGATGAAGCAACCTATTTGAAGGTTTTTCTTTTGTATTATTCAATGCAATTTGCCTATAAAATTATAACATGTTGCATTTATGAATGCAATCTGCATTTATAGTTGGTTGTTGCGAAAATGAGCATAATCTATAATAAAAACAGAATGAAAGCATGGAGGTGATTGAACTGCAACCGGAAATTAATTATGTAAAAATCGGTCAACGAATTAAGTCTGCACGGTTAGAGCATGGGTATAGTCAAGCAGATTTAGGAGCGTTGGTTGGTTGCTCAAACAATCATATGAGCCATGTTGAGGTAGGACAAACAAAAGTTTCTTTGCCGATGCTTTTGAAGCTGGCGTATGTTTTGGACAAAAATTTTGATTACTTTCTATTGGATACGCCGTATGCAAAATGTGAAAGCATAATAAATTCAGAAATTTCCAATAAATTAAATCAATGTAGTGCAACTACATTGATAACAGTAAGCAGAATACTGGATGCATTAATAGAGCAGCAAGATATGTTGCTGGCAGAGGAAAAGAAAGATTAACATAGCACACGGAAATATAAAAAGAAGCCCACATAACCGATAAAAAAATCGGATGTGTGGGCTTTTGGCATTTATGAATAAATTTTGAAAACTCTGAAGTATTATCAAAGCCTGACTAATAGATTAGTTGTGGAAGTGAATGGTGTGTAAATATAAAATGTTGATTTTGCAGTACTTTGTTGAATTATGAAAAAGTGAAAGAGTGATTAATTCAAATTTTGTTAAGTTCTGCTTTAGATAATTTCCATTGCTTCTTAGGGTCATATTTTCCACAACCATCGCAAGTCTGTGGCCAGTTGATTTTCCATTCAAAATATTCATCTCTGGTAATCTCACCGGATTTCAGTTCATCCATCCGAACCACCCATTCTTTCAAAAAATCATTCAGAACTCCATAGTCAAACCACATACAGACAGGAGCATGGGCAGGCCAGCTATCATTGTCATGGTAGTAAACGGAAGTGTCAGCTACTTCATTGCATTTTTCACCGGGAAATTTCCGAGGGAGAAACAGATGCAATGCAGATGGATTAAATTCATCCAGCCAGAAAAGCAGTTCCATCATTTCGGAAGCGTCACGTCCAGCGGTATCATAGAGGGTATAAGGATTAACATCAAGAGCCTGTGCCATTTTATCGACCAGATCTTTTTTTGGAACACGAACTCCTTTTTCATATTGTACAATTCTATGTTGATCGGTCAGTCCGATCTTCTCTGACAGTTCTTTTTGTGTCATTTTCCGGAATGTCCGGATTTTTTTTAGTTTCAGATTAAAATTCATAAAGTCACCTCTGCATTAGTCCTGATAAACATCCGTTAAAGATAGTGAAATCAAGAAATGAATAACTATTTGTCCATATTATAACACAAACTAGCAGAAAATCAATAAAAAAGAGTACAAAAAAGAACCTAAAACGCATGAAGTGCTATTGACATTAGCAGTAACGGGGGATATAATGGCATTAAATCAAATAGGTACAAAAATGTACACCTACAAAACTTTTGATTATTGAACCTTGAAAATTGAATGAGCTGTATGGGTGCCTTTCGGGGCTTAAAGGTAACACAGGATTCCACCGCTGTATCAGAGAGTAGTATGTGGAAACCGAAGATACTCCGGCAACGGCTGGTATGCTTGAGAAGAAGCTGCCAGTATTCAGAAAGATTTCTGATAGAGGTCAATTGTAACGTTGACACCGCCATATACAAATGGAAGCCAACACGCCGAACAGAATGGAAAATCATCGTAAGAAGTCCAAACAAAAAGTATATGTACTGACAACGGGCATAACCGCTGTCTGGGAGGTGATGCAGAAGAATACGGAGGAAAGGAGGTATGTGCATCATGAGAAAAACAACAGAGTATAAGGCTGAGAACCGTCTGACGGTAGATATTGAAGGATTAATGGCAATGTTATCCTGCGGAGAAGTAACTGCAAAGAAAATTGCAGATTATGCAGAAGCAAGAGTGATTATTGGAAGACGTGTTCTTTATAACGTGGATAAGATAAAAAAATATCTTGATGCAATGGCAGTGTAATGAAAGATGAGAAGATAAAATACAACAACTTTCCTTCGGAATGAAAAGTAAAAAAGGGAAAATATTCCTGTAAAACAGGCAAATAAAAATTAGCATTTGGCAGGAATTTACCCTTGGAAATCATAAAATATTATGTTAATCTGTGAACAGATATCAGACAGTAAATGACTGATACCGACAGGACAAAAATCATTCCGAATAACGAAAAATGAAGTGAAAGGAATGATTGATATGGCAAGAAAAGATAATAAAGGCAGAAATTTAAAAACAGGTGAATACCAGCGCCCGGATGGACGTTATGAGTATCGCTACAAGGATGAAATTACCGGAAAGCGTAATTCGGTTTATGCAGCTGATCTGGCGAGTCTGCGAGAAATGGAAAAGAAGATCAATAAGGATATGGATGATCTGCTTATTACAGATGCATCAGTCAAGAAGCTGACCGTAAATACGTTGTTTGAGCGATACATGGCAACAAAGAATATCAAGGAAAGAACGAAAAAGAATTATATCCGTATGTGGGACTACCGGATACGAAATACTTTGGGAAACATTCGTGTTGTGGATTTTAAGACATCTCACGTAAGGACGTTCTTTTCCTCATTGTCAGATGAAGGACTGGCACACAGCACGATCAAAGGTCTTTATGGCTTATTGAATCCCAGTTTTGAACTGGCAGTGGAAGACGGGATTATCCGCAAGAATCCGGTAACTGGAACACTTGGAGATTATGGGGCTCCGGCAAAGGAGAAAGAAGCACTGACACTGGAACAGCAGGAAAAACTTCTGAAGTTTGTTGAACAGAGTAATGTGTATAAGCCTCATCTTCCAATGATGCAGGTTATGTTTGGGGCTTGCCTAAGAGTGAGTGAGACTATCGGCTTAACCTGGTCAGATGTGGATATGAAGAACCGGGAGATCCATGTAGGTGGACAGCTTGTGTATTATGAAGGTGATGAAGGATATTGTTTCCATGATTCAGAAACCAAAACAGATGCAGGAATCAGAGATATTCCTATGACACAGATGGTATATGATGCGTTCCGTAAACAGAGAGAGATGAACTTGATGCTTGGTTTGCAGAGTAATGTAGAGATCGGTGGACGCAGTGGATTCATCTTCAATACAAAGCATGGACGTCCGATCATGCCGGCGGGAGTGAACAGCTTTCTGAAAAATATTGTTAATGCCTATAATAAGAAAGAAAGCAAACTGGCAGAAGAAGAGAAGCGAGAGCCGGAGCTGATGCCTCCTATTTCATCGCATACCCTTCGTCATACGGGATGTACCAGACTGGGTGAGAACAACGTCAATCCCAAAGTTATGCAGTATGTGATGGGCCATTCAGATGCACAGATTACAATGAATGTCTACAATCATATTGCAGAGAAGTCTCATGTGGAGAACGAGATGTCTAAAATGAACCTGCCGGAAACCGTACCTGCTGTGGTATAAACCATAAGTTGTTGTCGTAAAATGTGGTAAGAAAATCAGACGAATATATTTTTCCAAGAATTTGTGGTAAAAATGTGGTCAAATCAAGAAAATCGAGTGCGAAAGTAAGCGAAAAATCCCTGTGAAGCTCGTAAAATCAAGGCTTCACAAATTCTTCACAAAAAAATTAGCACTCACCTATTGACAGTGCTAACAACGTGTGTTATATTACATGCAGAACAAAGAAAACAACATATTTCTCCTTCGGGAGAGATATTTCTCATACAAGAGGAGGGTTAGCCTATGAATATCAGTAAATTTACACAGAAATCCGTACAGGCTGTCCAGGATCTGGAGAAGGTTGCTTATCAGTTTGGCAACCAGGAGATTGAAGAGGAGCATCTTTTATATGCTCTGCTGGAACAGGAAGATAGCCTGATCCTTAAACTGATCGAGAAGATGGAGATAGATAAGGATTATTTCAGAAATTCTCTGAATCAGGCACTGGATGCTAAGGTTAAGGTATCCGGCGGTGAGCTCCGTTTCGGACAGTACCTGAACAAGGCTCTGGTCAGTGCAGAGGATGAAGCCAAGGCAATGGGAGATGAATATGTCTCTGTAGAGCATCTCTTCCTTGCTTTGTTGAGATATCCAAGTCCAAGCATGAAGAAACTGTTTCAGGAATTTGGCATTACTAAGGAGCGTTTCCTGCAGGCACTTTCTACAGTACGAGGCAATCAGCGTGTAGTCAGTGACAATCCGGAAGCTACTTATGATACTTTGAATAAATATGGTGAGGATTTAGTTGAAAAGGCACGTAACCAGAAGCTGGATCCTGTGATCGGACGTGATGAAGAAATCCGTAATATCATCAGAATCCTTTCCCGTAAGACCAAGAACAATCCGGTGCTTATCGGTGAGCCTGGTGTAGGTAAAACAGCAGCAATCGAGGGTCTTGCACAGCGAATCGTGGCGGAGGATGTGCCGGAAGGTCTGAAGGATAAGAAGATTTTTGCCTTGGACATGGGTGCTCTGGTAGCAGGTGCCAAATACAGAGGTGAGTTTGAGGAACGTCTGAAAGCAGTCCTTGAAGAAGTAAAGAAGAGTGAAGGAAACATCATTCTTTTCATTGATGAGTTACATCTGATCGTTGGTGCAGGTAAGACTGACGGAGCCATGGATGCAAGCAATATGCTGAAGCCTATGCTTGCCAGAGGTGAGCTTCACTGTATCGGTGCCACAACTCTGGATGAGTATCGTCAGTATATTGAGAAAGATGCCGCTCTGGAACGTCGTTTCCAGCCTGTTATGGTAGATGAACCTACAGTGGAGGATACCATTTCCATCCTTCGTGGTCTGAAGGAGAGATATGAGGTCTTCCATGGTGTTAAGATCACAGACAGTGCGCTGGTTGCAGCAGCTACACTTTCACATAGATATATCACAGACCGTTTTCTTCCTGATAAGGCCATTGACCTGGTGGATGAGGCCTGTGCCCTGATCAAGACAGAGCTGGATTCCATGCCTTCAGAGCTGGATGAACAGCGCCGTAAGATCATGCAGCTGGAGATTGAGGAATCTGCACTGAAGAAAGAGACAGATAACCTGAGTAAGGAACGTCTGGAAGCACTTCAGAAGGAACTGGCAGAGCTTCGAGATACCTTTAATACACAGAAAGCACAGTGGGACAATGAGAAGCATTCTGTAGAGAAATTACAGAAGCTTCGTGAGCAGATTGAGGATGTGAATAAGCAGATCCAGAAAGCAAAACAGAACTATGATCTGGAGAAGGCTGCACAGTTACAGTACGGCGAACTTCCGAAATTACAGCAGCAGCTGGAAATCGAAGAGAAGAGTGTCAAAGAAAGTGACAGAAGTCTGGTTCATGAGGCAGTTACTGATGATGAGATCGCAAGGATTATTTCCAGATGGACCGGTATTCCTGTAACAAGACTGACAGAAGGCGAGAGAGCCAAACTCCTCACTCTGGAAGATCAGCTTCACAAGAGAGTTGTAGGTCAGGATGAAGGTGTGAAGAGGGTTACAGATGCAATCCTTCGTTCCAAAGCCGGCATCAAGGATCCGACCAAACCTATCGGTTCCTTCCTGTTCCTTGGTCCTACAGGTGTAGGTAAGACAGAGCTTGCCAAAACTCTGGCAGAGAATCTGTTTGATGATGAACAGAATATGGTCAGAATTGATATGAGTGAATACATGGAGAAGTATTCTGTATCCAGACTGATCGGAGCGCCTCCCGGATATGTAGGATATGAGGAGGGTGGCCAGCTTACTGAGGCAGTCCGCCGTAAACCATACAGTGTTGTACTTTTCGATGAGATTGAGAAGGCACATCCGGATGTGTTTAACGTACTGTTACAGGTACTGGATGATGGCCGTATCACAGATTCTCAGGGACGTACAGTTGACTTTAAGAATACAATTCTTATCATGACTTCCAACATCGGTTCTCCGTATCTGCTGGATGGTATTGATGAGAATGGTGAGATCAAACCTGAGGCTCAGAGCCAGGTTATGGATGACCTGAGAGGCCATTTCCGTCCGGAATTCCTGAACCGTCTGGATGAAATAATTATGTTCAAGCCCTTGACAAAATCCAATATTGGTAAGATAGTAGACTTGATGGTCGGCGAGCTTGACAAACGTCTTGCAGACCAGGAGCTTTCCCTGGAACTGACAGATGCAGCCAAGGATCAGGTTATCGAGAATGGCTATGACCCGGTATATGGTGCACGTCCGCTGAAACGTTATCTGCAGAAATATGTGGAGACTCTTGCGGCACGAAAGATTTTGTCCGGAGATGTTCATGCAGGTGATACTCTGATGCTGGATGTTCAGAATGGGGAATTCATTGTTACGGTAAAGGACGGAAACTAAATGATACCCAAAGATCCAATGATTCTGCTGAGTTATGTGAATACTCAGCTCAGGGATTACTATGATTCCCTGGAAGCACTCTGCACATGCAGAGGATTGAAGAAAGACGAACTGGTGGCGAAGATGCATTCCATCGACTATGAGTATGATGAGGCAACCAATCAGTTCATATAAGAAATATGCGAAATGCTCTCTGACAGCGGGAATTGCTGTTGGGGAGCATTTTTCGTATTGCATATAAGAAAGATCCCGGCTTTAATTGCCAAAAAGTGATAAACTGCGGAGCAGTTATTGGGTCATGTGTTTCAAAATCAGTACAATTTTAAAAAATAGATAAGGCAGTACAAAAAAATGTCAGTAATAACTGTCTCTTATACACATCTCCGAGCCCACGAGACGGAGCTACATCTCG
>ENA-UAJF01000429-UAJF01000429.1-human-gut-metagenome-genome-assembly--contig:-NODE-429-length-10070-cov-4.173040_pt1 | contig 10070 bp, 7 predicted proteins | sample MGYA00244428_ERZ654411 | MGnify/ENA primary metagenome ERZ654411 (study PRJEB26926, sample SAMN06165282) | human gut metagenome | biome: ENVO:00009003; feature: ENVO:2100002; material: ENVO:00002003...
CGAGATGTAGCTCCGTCTCGTGGGCTCGGAGATGTGTATAAGAGACAGCAAAAAGAGCTTGATTTCATATGGTTCGTTGAACTTATTACCGAACGTTGCTATATATGGAAAAAATGGTGGAGGTAAAAGTAATGTAATTCGGGCGTTTTGGCTGGCTGTGCAATTCATTAAAAATGCACAAAGAACACAGCACGAAAACGCAAAAATACCAGTAATACCATTTGCTTTAAATGATTATTCTGAAGATGAACCAACAGAATTTGAATTTATCTATACTCTAGACGGAATTAAATACTGGTATTCCTTTGCTGCAACGAAGAAAAAGATATATAAAGAATATTTATACCACGCACCCAAGGGACAAAAAGCGTTAGTTTTTAAAAGAGAAAATCAATCATTTATTTTTACAGAAGAAAAGGCAAAGAGAAAGTTAATCAGCGAAACCGTTGCATCGAATCAGTTGTTCTTTTCGTTGGCTTGTACAATGAATGACGCTATTTGCGCAACTGCAATGAAGTGGTTTCGGGAATTGCTTTATTTTTCAAGGGATTATTCAGATATTCCTAAACAGCTGTTGGATTATTCTAATGATGCCAATATGCTGCAGGCGATTTCGGATTATGCCAAAGCTGCGGATCTCGGTATTGAAAGTATGCAATTTGAAATTGACAGTAAGGAAATTAAGGACAATCTAAGTTTTCCCGAGAATATACCAGACGGTATAAAAGCAGCCTTGATTCAGTTTATGCATATTCTGGCAGATACGTCGAGCAACTCAGAAACAAGATTAAAAATGAATGAGGTTAAAGCAATATCGAAACATCAGGGTATCAATGCTAATGGAGAAGCGGTTTTATACCCGTTAGAATTATCGGATGAATCAGACGGAACCAGAAGACTCATGTCTATTGCACCTGCAATCGAGTCAGCACTGAAAAAAGGCGGAGTTCTTATCGTTGATGAAATTGAAAAAGAACTTCATCCAATGTTAGTAGATTTTGTTGTGGCAAAATTCCAGAGTAAGCAGTCTAACCCAAAAGGAGCGCAGCTTATCTTTACGACTCATAACACGGAACTTATGAATATGGAAATCCTGCGTAAGGATCAGTTGTACTTTGCAGACAAAAGCAATGAAGATGGGATATCAGAGCTTTATAGTATTAGTGGATTAGGTACCAGAACTACAGAAAATATCAGAAAGGGATATTTGCTTGGTAAATATGGTGCAACTCCTGATATTGAGATTGAGGAGGTGGAATAATGCCTCGTAAAGTAAAATCTGCCAAACCACTAATCTATGTATTTTGCGAAGGTGAAAGTGAACAGGCATACACTGATTATTTAAAAAAGACTTTCTCGGACGTTGCTGTTTTAAAAAGGCCACCAGATACAGGACTGTTTGAGGAAGCAGAAGCAAAGTTTTCAAAATCACCCAAATATAAAAACAGCATAGATGTAACAGATGAAATATGGTTTTTTTATGATGTAGAAGAAAAGGATATTCCAAAATGGAATGATAGGTTTACGATTATAAAGAAACTTCGTAAATTGAGAAAAAAACAAGGAATACGGGTAAGATTACTAATGACTAGTGGATGTATTGAGTATTGGTTTATGTTGCATTACAAATACTATACTCCGAAACTCATTACCGTTCCTGAAAAGGAAAAGGTTATTAATGAAGTTAAAAAATTAATCCCAACTTACGTAAAAGGAAATTCTGCGGCAACAGAGAAGATTGCAGTCAATTATCAAAAAGCAGTAGAAAATTCAAAGAAAACTGTAAAAGCATTATTGCCAGATGGACTGCCGGGAATAGATGATACAGATGTCAGAAACCAATGGTTAAATACAAAGAGCGTCACATTTTCTAATGTATATGAAGCAATTGAATTTTTACAAAACTGTGGATAAAAATGTATCGTAGCATTTGAGTCAGACTCGATGATAGGAAAGGGGCTGTCTATTTCCCGACAGCCCCTTTCCTATAAAAAGAGCTGCCCGCCCCGAATGCAGATTTCTGCATCCGAAATTCAGACAGCTCTCTGAATTACTCAGATAGAGTAATATTTAATTTCTTAGATCTCAGCCAGTTTCAGCAGATCCGGGATCTTGGATTCCCAGCCAAGTGCCATGATATGTACACCCTGACAGTATGGCTTACACTCTTTGATAATACGTGCAGCGATCTCAACACCTGTGATACCTGCTTTTGTCTTTTCTTTGTCTGCTTTCAGTTCCTCGAGCATTTCGTCCGGAACATGAATACCGGCAACATTATTGTTCATGAATTTAGCCATTCCGGCGGACTTAGGAATAATGATACCAACCTGTACAGGTTTTCCGAACTGTTTTGCTTTTTCCATGAATTTGATGAATTTCTCCGGCTCAAATACTGCCTGTGTCTGGAAGTATTCTGCACCTGCAGCTACTTTTCTTTCCATTTTTGCAAGCTGTGCGTCAACGGAATCGCTGCATGGAGATACAACAGCACCCTTGGAGAATTTCGGAGGCTCGCCAACCAGTTCGTTTCCACCAAGATCCACACCGGATTCCAGAAGCTTCACTGTGTGAAGAAGGGATACGGAGTCAAGGTCGAATACAGGTTTTGCCTGTGGGTGGTCACCCATCTTTGTATGGTCACCTGTGAGGCAGAGGATGTTGTCAATGCCCAGCATTGCAGCACTGAGAAGATCAGACTCCAGAGCGATACGGTTTCTGTCACGGCATGCAAGCTGGAAAATAGGATTCATGCCTGCATCCTTGAGAACCTTACACATTGCAAGAGATCCAAGACGCATAACAGAAGACTGGTTATCAGTTACGTTAACTGCATGAACATCCTTAAGGTATGTTTTTGCTTCTTCTACCAGCTCATCTACGTGGATTCCTTTTGGCGGTCCTACTTCTGCAGAAACTACAAATTCACCACGGTCGAATAATTCTTTCATTTTCATTGTACATTGCTCCAATCATTATAATCTATTTTAATTCATCGTCTGTTGCAAAGTTATGAATCTGTGTCGGACATTTCAGCGCGTCAAGGCGTCCGATCTCTTTCAGACGTCTGTAGATGCGTTCCCATCCACATTCCATCTCGCTGTCCACTTCACATTTACCGTTCTTGGAACCACCGCACTGGCCGTTCACAAGGCTCTTTGAACATGCTGTGATCGGGCAGATCCCGCCTGTCAGGTTCAGGTAGCATTCACCGCACTGGTCACATTTGTACTCTAACGGTGTCACGCCCTGGAAACCAGGTACCGGGTATGTATCGCAGGCTGCACAGACCATCTTGTCTTCCAGATATTCTGAAACGGTCTGTACACCAACACCGCAGGAGAATACCAGAACCAGATCTGCTTCCTGGATCTTGCTCATATGTTTCTTAAGACGTAATTCCATATTTTCCGGATTACAGATGTAATCAGTTGTCATGATTCCTGTCACATTTCCTTCAGCAGCAAGTTCCTTCTGAAGTTGGGCAGCTTCTTTTTCCGGAAAACGAACTTCTTTACATCCATGACAGTTGATAATGAAAACTTTCTTTCCGGCTGTCAGTGATGTAATCGCTTCTTTTGCTTTTAACTGGGTAATCAACATATTACTTCATCCCCCTTACTGCATTTTTTCCGGCTTTGATACTGTTAATGATCGGAATCTTGGAAGAACAGATATACTGACAGCATCTGCACTCAACACAATCCATAACGTTCATGTCTTTCATGCCCTGCCAGTTCTCATCTTTCGCATATTTCACGAAATACAGAGGTGAAAGTTCCATCGGACAGACATCTACACAACGTCCGCACTTGATACACGGCTGTTCTTTTGTCTCATCCGGTTCAACGGCAATGATACCATTGGAGCCTTTCATCATCGGTACATCCAGTGTGTTCAGAGGGAATCCCATCATTGGTCCGCCCATCTTAACCAGAACATCGTCATCTGTAAATCCGCCGCAGTAATCGATCAGCTCTCTTACGCTTGTACCGATCTTGATAACGAAGTTTCCAGGATTCTTGATCTTCTCGCCTGTTACTGTAGCAACACGCTCAACCAGAGGCATTCCTGTCTGGATCGCATCGGAGATTGCTTTTACTGTACTGATATTATCTACTACAACGCCGACATCTGCCGGAAGACCGCCGCTTGGAACAATTCTTCCCATAACGCGCTTAATGAGAGTTTTCTCAGCGCCCTGCGGGTATTTTGTTCTTGCAACAAATACTTCCATATTTCCGATATCAGCAACTTTTTTCTGCATTAATTCAATGGCATCCGGCTTATTATCCTCGATAACGATGATACCCTTCTCGGCACCTGTTGTCTTAAGGACTGCTTTCAGACCAAAAATAATGTCATCTGCATACTCAAGAAGTACTCTGTGGTCTGCTGTTAACAGAGGCTCACATTCACATCCGTTGAGAAGGATGGTATCTACCGGTTTTGCAGGTTTAAGTTTGACACAGGTCGGGAAACCTGCACCGCCCATACCAACGATTCCGGCTTCACGGATGATATCAATGATCTCATCCGGAGTAAGATTGTCAAGATCACCATGTGGCTGTACGGATTCGTGCAGAGTATTTTTTCCATCCGATTCAATGACAACAGCCATCACTTCGCTTCCGCGTGTGCCATGCATACGCGGTTCAACAGCAACTACGGTTCCGCTTACGCTGGAATGTACCGGAGCACTGATAAATCCGGCAGCTTCACCGATCTTCTGACCAACTTTTACAGTGTCACCAACCTGAACGATCGGATTAGCCGGTGCGCCCAGATGCTGTGACATGGAGATTACAACTGTCTTCGGATCCGGGAATTTCTTCAGAGCGATGTGCTCACTGAATTCCTTGCGTTCTGACGGATGAACACCGCCGTAATATCCGTCCAGTCTGTCTTCTCTGATGGACTTCACATAGTCGTTGATCACTTTGAAATTAACTTTGGAGAAATCACGAACCTGTACAGGCTGGTTTAAGAATTCTTCCAGACGTCCCTGTTTTGCAAGTCTCTGGTAAATCTTCTCCCATGCACAGTCTTTGTTCGGATCTACTTCGCATTTTCCATTCTTTGCTCCACCGCACTGCCCATTGACAAGACTCTTTGAACAGTCAACGATCGGACAGACACCTCCGGTAATGTTCAGATAACACTGCGCACATGCGTCACAGCTCTTCTTGGTAAGTGCCATGCCATGATGACCTCTGTAGTTAAGGGTGTTGCTTGCAGCAACTACCGGCTTACCTGCCAGATCCGCAACGGTCTGAATACCAAGGCCACAGGAAATTACTACTACATTCTCTGTACCTTCCGGAATCAGATCCTGTAATTTTCTTTCTGTGTGCATCTTGTTGCATAAGAAATCAAATTTTGCACTGCCTGTAACATTCTTTCCCTGATCTGCAGCGAATTTCAGAAATTCGTCACAATCCGGTTCGTCAACAGTTTCAAATTCTTTGAAACATTTGTTGCAGGCAATCACAAACAGGTTGTCCTTACCGTCAAGCACTGATGCAAGTTCATCACTGCTTTTCAGTTTGTACTTAGTATAGTTTTCCAATTGCTCACCTTCCTTATGATAAAATAGTAAAAATTATATCCTTATGGTATCTGCTCTTATACGTTCCCTCCATCTCTCTGCACTCAAAAAAGGGCCAATAAAACCAGATAAATAAGTTCAATACATATTCCTTAATAAATGTATCACAAAACGCTCATTTTATCCAGTTTTATTGGCAAATTTTATAAATTTCTTCTATGGTTTCGTTCTAAAATTCTATGAAGTGCAGATATTTGTACTGTAAAGGATGTGAAATCAGTAAATTGTATACAATATACTTTATCCTATAGTAACTATGGCGATTCCACAAAGTATGCTAATGCAGACTACAAAAAGATATGATATGATAAAAAAAGAGGATATCTGCAATATCCCCAGACCACTCATTTATCAGAAAGAAGCGTGTTTATATGAAAAACACCCGTTTACAACTTTATAAATGATAGACTTGTTAATGAATCATCTGTTTTAAGGCCTTTGTTATAGCATTTGATTTTATATGTGTTTCGATATTTTTCACGAAAGTGGCAAAGTATACCAGCTTTCACAAAGGATGATGACATGATCTTTGCTGTGAAATTCAGGCATAACCTGCCGGATCATGGAGACTGCCAGTTCCAGTTTAGACTCTTTTTCTGCCACATACGATAACCAAGAGGAACGGAAAGATAAACCTGCTGAAAAGTTTTTAACTTTTCTTAGCAGGTTTATTATAAGTACTTTCTGTTTTCGTCAAAAGCATTAGAGCGTGTCTGAATTTTCAGACACGCTTTGGTGCATTCTCTCCAGATTTTCCAGAATTATATCTACACTGATTGGTTTGGCAATATGAGCGTTCATACCCGCTTTGATTGCCTTTTTACGGTCTTCTTCAAAAGCATTGGCAGTCATCGCAATGATTGGTATATTTGCGCATTTCGGATCATTCAATGTACGGATTTCCCGGGTTGCGGTGTATCCATCCATCTTCGGCATCTGAATATCCATGAAGATCAGATCATATTTTCTGCCTTCTGCAGATGACATGATATTCACAGCATCTGTACCATCCTCAACGCAATCCACATCCAGACCAATTTCCTCCATGATCGCTGTTGCGATCTCCCGGTTCAGCTCATTATCCTCTACAAGAAGAACTTTCTTCCCTTCATAACGCCTCTGGATTTCTGCCCGGATTTTCTGCTTCTCATTCTTAAGGGGCTCTCTTTGCTCCGAATCAGGTTCCTCCTTCACAGTCGTCCCTGATATTTCACATTCAAGCATAACCGTAAACTCCGTTCCCCTTCCTACTTCGCTTTCAACCTGAATCGTACCGCCCAGCATATCCACAATGTTTTTGGTGATTGCCATTCCGAGACCGGTTCCTCCTATTCCATTCTCCGTAACGGTATGTTCTCTTGTAAATGAGTCAAACACCTGCTCCCTGAACTCCGGCGACATCCCAATTCCATTATCCTTCACACTGAATACCACTGTTGTACATCCGTCTCTTCTGCATGGTTTCTCAGAAACACGAATGTTAACCGTACCCCCGACCGGTGTAAATTTCACAGCATTACTGCTGATATTCAGAAGCACCTGCGTCAGGCGCAACTTGTCGGTAATGATATCTTCATGGAGTACATCCTGTGTATCAATATACAGCTCCTGCTGTTTAGAATGTACAGATTCCTGTATAATTGTATTTAAGTCATGCAAGATATCCGGCAGGTGTACAACTGTATATTCAATCCGTACGGAACCGTTCTCGATTCTGCTCATATCCAGCACATCATTGATTAGGCTGAGCAGATGCTGACCGGATATATGGATTTTTTTCAGATAATCCAGAACAAGCTCCTTATTGTCAATATGTGTTGTCGCAAGCGCAGTAAATCCAATGACCGCATTCATCGGCGTGCGGATATCATGAGACATATTATTCAGAAACACAGTCTTCGCCCTGTTCGCATGTTCTGCAGCCGCAAGTGCATTTCTCAGATTCCTATCCTGCGCAATCTCACGTTCTTTTTCTTCTGTCGCATCACGGATTGCAACCAGAACTGTACACAATTTCCCATCTTTATCATATCCCTGTGGCACAATGATCATTGTCATCCATCTTTCATCCACTGTCCGAGCTGTAAAACTCAGCGTTTCACGTTCTTCCAGACGTTTTGCCACCGTACTTATATCGACAAATTCCCAGTATGCCTTCTGAAATGGCTCTGCAATCACCTGCCTTATAAGTTCTTCCTGATGCGCTTTGAAAAGCATATCCCCTTTCTGATCTGGCTTCATATTTCCTGAAGATTTCAGGATTTCGATTTCCTCTGTTTTTAGATTCACAAGAGAAATAGAGGCATATGCATGCCCCAGTGCATTGATCACCCGAAGTCTTTTCTGGTCCTGAAGGATACTTCTCTTTTCTGTTCTGCTCCTGTTCACCCGATAAAGTAAGAAAAGGAGCAGTGCAAGCAGCACATAAATCACACATATAATATTTCGTGTGATGTACACCTGACTTTCCGGGAAAAAGATATATGCATCGTAGTCTTTGATCTTCTCCCGACGTCCGAACCAGTTTCCTGTCTCTGAACGAAGATGGACAATTCCATTCTCATCTGCCTCAAATTTATTTTTATACTGACTTTTTGCTTCTTCTATAGAGCGGGCAGTCAGCTCCTGTCTGTTTGTACTGACAACCTTATCATCATCACAGATCACAACACTTCCATTCATCTCAAAAGGAAAGTCAGAAAATAACGATGCCATCGTCAGATCTCCGTTAAGCTCATTTACTTCCTCCTTCTGCGCATATGTGATCAGGATACCTGCTGCATCCTGTCTTGCCACTGCCGCAAAATCATAGATCTTTCCTTTATTTCTCAGACGAGTGGTATAAGTCTTTTCCGGATGCTCTGCAATATCACGTACATAATCACTTTTGATCAGCTTCTGCCACAGCGACATAGTATCTCCATCTTTTGCACTCTGTTCTGTCACCTTCAGATTCTGATCCAGTACAAGGATTCCTGTCAGGCGCTGTTCCCTGGCATATTCGTCTAGCATTTCTGTACTGAGATTTCCTTCCTGTTCTATGACTCTGCTTAATTCTGTTGTTTTGTCCAAAAGACGTACCAGGCTTTTCACCTGATCATTGGTGTTATAAATCTCATAACTTTCAATTCGGTTTTTTACAAAATCAAAGGTCTCATCCAGAGTACTGTTCAGCTTGCTATTATCTCTCGCTGTCAGCAGAAGAAAAGTCAGTATTCCGGAAAAAATCAGAATAAACACAAGCAAACACGCATTTCTGTCGACCCTCTTTTTCTTCTGTTTCTGCGGTATCGGCCTTCTTATCTGTCTGCTCATTTACTTTCTCCTCCCGGCAGAGTTTCGTCCGCATCCAATCCGTATTTTGTAACTATTTTTTCTGTAATCCCTTCGCTTTGCATCTCTGTAAGCGTTTCTGTAAGCTTTTCTGCCAATTCTTCGTGAGTTCCTTTTTTGAAAGCAATTCCAAGTTCTGATTTATAAGGACTTTCCTCCAGCATACGGTAAACGCCCTTGCCATCCTGTATCAGACTGCCAAGCATTGCCTCATGTCCCGCAATCGCATCTGCATAATTTTTTCTAAGTGCAGCATAAAGCTCATTCGACGAAGAAAAACAGTTCACCTGTTCTGCATGCGGAAGATCTGATTTTATATTATGAAGAAAGAGATCTTCTGCTTTTGTAGTCGCCTGAACTGCAATCCTCTTCCCTTTCAGATCCTGAAGTGTCCGGATTTCACTCTCGGCTCTTACAACCACCATCTGACGACTGTACATATACGGTCCTGCCCACTGATATTTGTTTTCTCTTTCATTCATGGAATAGCAGCTCCACAGACAGTCTATTGTTCCATCTGACAAAAGTTTCTCTTTATCTTCCCAGACAACCTTCTCAAATTCAGGCTGATAACCCAGCCTCTGAAAGGCTTCCTCTGCAAGTTCCACATCAATACCTTTATACTCGCCATCACTCGTCTGATAGCTGTAAGGTTCAAAATAATCTATTCCGATAACAATCTCCGGCAATTCACTGTCCGATGTTTTCTCTTTCTTTATTCCACATCCTCCCGGTATAAGGCTGCCTGCCAGAAGAAGTGCTGCAATACAAATTCTTTTTCTGCGGGTATGGGAGTCATTCTTTCGATTTTTTCTCATATCCAGTTCCTTTCCATTTATTACTGTTTCATAACCTGCGTGTCAGTGACCTTGTTTTCCCAATTAAAACAGAGGGCTTATCCAATTCGGGTAAACATCAAAACGGTGCAAAAAAAGTCCCACGTAAAAAACTTTTACAGGAACTTTTTTCATAATCATCTCAGTTTTTTGACTGATCTTCCTATAAATCTATCAACAAAACTTCTGATACAGATTATACATTTCATATACTTTCATGTCTACAATTATTTACTGCTCTGAAACTGTCTCTTATACACATCTCCGAGCCCACGAGACGGAGCTACATCTCG
>ENA-UAJF01000437-UAJF01000437.1-human-gut-metagenome-genome-assembly--contig:-NODE-437-length-9977-cov-3.219512_pt1 | contig 9977 bp, 8 predicted proteins | sample MGYA00244428_ERZ654411 | MGnify/ENA primary metagenome ERZ654411 (study PRJEB26926, sample SAMN06165282) | human gut metagenome | biome: ENVO:00009003; feature: ENVO:2100002; material: ENVO:00002003...
ATATTTGTTCAACACTATTTTTAAACTAAAGAAAAAAACTATCTTTGTAGTCATATTATCAAGCTAAAACAACAATATTATACTATGCTTATAGCACTATTGTCTACCTTAATAGTTTTATGCGCAGTCCTACTAATCAGTTTTTTATGGGAACGTAGGAAATGCCTGCGGATGCAACACCGATTGTTCCGTGAATCCAGAAAGTTGGAACGTACCAGCCATATCGCCGGTGCCATCTTAAAGAATGTACATGCTTTTATCCTATTAATAGACAATGATTTCAAGGTACTGAAGACCAACTATTATCAAAAAACCGGAACTAAAAAAGGAACAGAAGAGAAAAGAGTAGGCGACCTGTTGCAATGTCGTAATGCTTTGGCAGCCGAAGGAGGTTGCGGCACACATAGTTTCTGCGGTTCTTGCCCGATACGTACCGCCATACGCCAAGCTTTCGAACAGAGACGAAACTTCACGGATCTTGAAGCCACTTTATCCGTAGTTACGTCTGATAATACTACCGTGGAATGTGATGCAGTCATATCCGGTTCTTACTTCCTTCTGAATGAAGAAGAGAACATGGTAATCACCGTACACGATGTCACCCGCCGAAAACAAGCTGAAAAGGAGCTACGGCTAGCCAAAGAAAAAGCAGAAAAAGCAGATATTTCAAAATCTGCCTTTTTAGCCAATATGAGCCATGAAATCCGTACCCCTCTCAATGCTATTACCGGATTTGCAGAGGTATTAGGCAGTGCAACGACAGAAGAGGAAAAGGCTCAATATCAAGAAATCATAAAAATGAATGCCGACCTCCTGATGCAACTGGTCAACGACATTCTCGATATGTCAAAAATCGAAGCCGGAACATTGGAATTTGTACAGACAACGGTTGACGTCAATCAGTTACTTTCAGATTTACAACAACTTTTTCAAATGAGAGTCGATGACGCCGGAGGAAAGATACAAATTATAGCGGAACCGTCCCGCTCTTCCTGTATGATTCAAACCGACCGGAACCGGGTGGCACAAGTGCTTTCCAACTTTGCCGGCAACGCCATTAAGTTCACCCATGAAGGTAGCATCCGCCTCGGCTATGAAGCTAGGGACACCGAGCTTTACTTTTATGTCAGGGATACCGGAGCCGGAATTCCGGCAGAGAAATTACCGGATGTATTCGAACGCTTCGTGAAACTGAATAAAGATAAAAAAGGAGCCGGACTGGGACTTTCCATCTCTCAAACTATTGTCGCCAAACTTGGCGGTCAAATCGGGGCGGATTCCGTAGAAGGTGAAGGCTCTACATTCTGGTTTACAATTCCTTATCGGTCATGTGGTAAACCACGCTAACAAATTCGACTTCATAAAAAGTTTTAATTAAACATTCTATCACAATTTTATGTTGTATTTTTGCGGTTCAAACTAAACGCATGTATCTGCATGAGTACAAATAAAAATGACTATTATCATTTAGGACTTACTGATGACGAAGTCCTACAAAGCAGGGAGAAAAATGGTATTAACCTGTTAACGCCCCCCAAGCGTCCTTCTCTCTGGAAACTTTATCTGGAAAAATTTGAAGACCCGGTTGTCCGTGTATTATTAGTAGCAGCCGCTTTCTCGTTAATCATCTCCATCATCGAAAACGAATATGCCGAAACAATCGGAATTATAGCCGCTATCTTATTGGCTACCGGAATCGGTTTCTTCTTCGAATATGATGCCAGTAAGAAGTTCGATCTGCTGAATGCGGTCAATGAAGAAACCCTGGTAAAAGTGGTCCGAAACGGACGCGTACAGGAAATCCCTCGTAAAGACATAGTGGTAGGTGATATCGTCATTCTGGAAACAGGTGAAGAAATTCCCGCTGATGGAGAGTTGCTGGAAGCTATCTCTCTGCAAGTGAACGAATCCAACTTGACCGGAGAACCTGTTATTAATAAAACTACTGTGGAAGCTGATTTTGATGAAGAAGCCACTTATGCCTCCAATCTGGTGATGCGTGGCACTACAGTGGTGGATGGACATGGTAGCATGCGCGTGCTGCATGTGGGAGATGCTACTGAAATCGGAAAAGTAGCCCGACAGAGTACAGAGGATAACCTCGAACCCACCCCGCTGAACATACAGCTCACCAAACTCGCAAATCTGATCGGAAAGATCGGTTTCACCGTTGCCGGTCTGGCTTTCCTTATTTTCTTTGTAAAAGATGTAGTACTATATTTTGATTTCAGTTCGCTGAACGGATGGCATGAGTGGCTTCCGGTTTTCGAACGGACACTGAAATATTTTATGATGGCAGTTACGCTGATTGTAGTAGCTGTGCCTGAAGGATTGCCAATGAGTGTCACGCTTAGTCTGGCATTGAACATGCGTCGTATGCTTTCCACCAACAATCTGGTACGGAAAATGCATGCTTGCGAAACAATGGGAGCCATCACAGTCATCTGTACAGACAAGACCGGCACACTGACACAGAATCTGATGCAAGTGCATGAAGCAAAGCTCGACACCTCCAAAGCAGACTTGATAGCTGAAGGCATCAGTGCCAATTCCACGGCTTTCTTGGAAGAAGCAGAGGCCGGAAAGAAACCTTCCGGTGTAGGAAACCCGACCGAAATCGCTTTATTGTTGTGGCTTAACGAGCAGGGAAAGAATTACATGGAGCTGCGTGAAAGAGCGACTGTTGTCAACCAGCTCACATTCTCCACCGAACGTAAATATATGGCTACGTTGGTCGACTCTCCCATCCAGCAAAAAAGAGTGCTATATATAAAAGGTGCGCCCGAAATTATAATGGGTAAATGCAATCTGAGCCCTGATGCCATTGCACAATATAATGCCGACCTGCTTGCCTATCAAAACAAGGCCATGCGTACTTTGGGACTGGCTTATAAATATATCCCCGAAGGCGTCGGAGAGGATTGTTCTGAATTAGTGAATGAAGGCGGAATGACTTTCCTCGGTATTTTTGCCATCAGTGACCCCATTCGTCCCGATGTACCCGAAGCTGTCGGCAAATGTCAGTCAGCCGGTATCGGTGTAAAGATTGTAACCGGTGATACTCCGGGAACTGCTACCGAAATTGCCCGCCAAATCGGATTATGGAAACCCGAAGACTCGGAACGCAACCGAATCACAGGGGTGGAATTTGCTGCTTTAAGCGACGAAGAAGCACTCGACCGTGTGCTCGACCTGAAAGTAATGAGCCGTGCGCGCCCGATGGACAAACAACGCCTGGTGCAGCTGCTCCAGCAAAAAGGTGCGGTAGTTGCTGTTACCGGTGATGGAACCAACGATGCCCCCGCTCTCAACCACGCACAAGTGGGACTTTCGATGGGAACAGGAACTTCTGTCGCAAAAGAAGCCAGCGATATTACACTGCTGGATGACTCTTTCCACAGTATCGCCACTGCCGTCATGTGGGGACGTTCGCTCTACAAAAACATTCAACGCTTCATTGTCTTCCAACTGACAATCAATGTAGTGGCATTGGCAAGTGTATTGCTCGGTGCCTTTCTGGGAACGGAACTTCCGCTGACTGTCACTCAAATGTTATGGGTAAACCTCATTATGGACACTTTTGCTGCCATGGCACTGGCTTCCATACCGCCCAGTCCCGATGTTATGAACGAAAAGCCGCGCAAGACCAATGACTTTATCATCACCAAGGCTATGCGCAATAATATATTAGGTGTAGGACTTGCATTTTTGGTTATACTGATGTCACTCATCGTAGGTATCAGACAACTTCCCGCCTCACAAACAGAGTGGGCTCTTACCTGCTTCTTCACTATCTTTGTAATGCTTCAGTTCTGGAATCTGTTCAACGCCAGTGTTTTCGGAACCAACCATTCTGTATTTAAAGATTCACGCCATGCACTGGGTATGCTCAGTGTAGCGGTTATCATACTGATAGGTCAGATATTCATTGTCGAATTCGGAGGAAAAGTATTCCGCACCGTACCGCTGAACCTGACCGAATGGATTATAATCATCACCGCTACCTCTTTAGTGCTGGTAGCAGGTGAAATCTACCGACTGATAAAACGGTTGCAAACAAAAAAGTCAATTAGGTAAAAGAGCATAAAGAGTTATGGACAGTAAGATTAAAAATGTTATTTTCGATTTAGGTGGAGTATTAATAAATCTGGATTTTGACAGTTGTCTGAATGCATTCCGCACAGCAGGATTCACCAACATAGAAGAGCAAGTTCGTCAAATGCAAAGTAATGGAGTATTTTCCCGATTCGAGTTGGGAGAAATCTCACCCGAAGAGTTCAGGGATGCCATCCGCAAAGAAGCCGACGAATCGTTGACCGACCGCAAGATAGATGATATGTGGAACCTGATGCTACTGAATATTCCCCGCGAAAAGTTGGATTTACTGTTAGAGCTGCGCGAACGCTACATGGTTTACCTGCTTAGCAACACCAACCAAATCCATTGGGATTATGCCGGTGAAGAAATGTTTAACTACCGAGGTTTTCGAGCTGACGATTTCTTTGAAGACACCTTTCTTTCTTTCAAAATGCATTTGGCTAAGCCCGATAAGGCTATCTATGAGAAAGTAATGAAAGAGGCAAATATTCTTCCTGAGGAAACGTTCTTTATAGATGATTCGGAAACTAACTGCCGGGCAGCAGCGGCACTTGGCATTCAAACCCACCACTACCATATCGGTGAAGATTTAAGTTTATTATTCGACTAATGGAAATTATATCAGACATAAACCATCCGGCACTTCCCCCATCGGTTGCCACCATCGGCTTTTTTGACGGGGTGCATCGCGGTCACCATTTCCTCATCGACCAAGTAAAGGAAGTGGCTGTAAAAGAAGGATTATGTTCTGCGTTAGTCACCTTTCCTGTACATCCCAGACAGGTGATACAAACCTCTTATTGCCCCCAACTCCTCTCCTCTCCTCAAGAGAAATTAAACTTATTGAAAACAACAGGTACTGATTATTGCATCCTGCTTCCGTTTACACATGAATTGTCATTGCTTTCTGCACGCAAATTCATGCAATTGCTACGCGACAAATTCAATATCCGCATACTGGTAATAGGCTACGACCACCGCTTCGGTCACAACCGAAGTGAGAGTTTTGAAGATTATTACCGTTATGGAGAAGAACTCGGTATATATATAGTACGCGCGCGCGAATATACCGACGGTGAAAATAAAATCAGTTCTTCCGTCATCCGACGGTTGCTAAAAGAAGGAGACGTAACCCATGCCTCTCAGTTCTTGGGATACAATTATTATTTAGACGGAACCGTTGTCGACGGTTATAAAGTCGGCCGTAAGATAGGCTTTCCTACCGCAAACCTAAAAGTAGATTATCCCGAAAAACTCATTCCTTCGGAAGGAGTATACGCCGTATATGTACATATAGAAGGGAAAAGATGGGCAGGGATGTTGAACATAGGGCATCGTCCTACCATGAATAATGGAAAAGACCTCAGTATCGAAGTGAACATCCTTCATTTTTCGGATAATATCTATCACAAAAAAATGTGCATTGAGTTCGTCCAATATCTGCGTCCCGAAGAAAAGTTCGATAACATTGAAAGCCTTATCTGCCAAATGCACAAGGACAGAGAAGAAGCCGCAAAGATTCTATTATAGAACTATTCCCGCCTCACAACAAAGTGTCTTTTTTACCGGCATTTCCTACCCCAAACACATAAAAACAACATCCTCATCCTCTTTCATCCCCACAAACAACGAAAAAGGATATATTTTTATCGAATTTCGATAATTTTTTCTCGTTTTTCTTTGGTGATATAAAAATAAGATGTACATTTGCATATCGATAAACGATAAATGAATATCGAATAACAAACACAAGTAGAACATTAAAACACAAAGTAAAATGAAAAGGTCAGTATTGAAATCAGGTTTAGCAGCAGCAATTGCAACAGTAATGATGAGTTGTACAACAGCAGCGCACGCACAAACAACAGGAAACACGAAGTACATTTATTGTCAAGACGACACAAACACAACAGTGTACACACTGAATGAAGACGGCAAAACATTAACACGCAAAGTGAAATATGAGTACAAACGCAATGAAACAGGACAAGTAATTGAAAAGAAAGCGTATCGCTGGGATGCCTGTCGCGAAATCTGGAAGCCGGCTTACTTGCTTACAGTAACTCCCGGAATATCTGAAACGAAACTGAGCTACACTGAATGGAACGCCAAGAAAAGCGCCTTTAATGACAACAAACAAGAAACAATTTACCGTGAAGACTGCAACACAAACTTGCTAGCCGACACACAAAACAAAAAGTAACAAGAACTTAAAAATCCATTAAGATGAAAGCATTCAAACGTATTTTCGCCGCAGCTACCCTATTGGTAACCACCGGCCTCGCTTCCGAAGTCAATGCACAAGTGCCTTTGGAAGACTTCTTTAAGAACCCCGAAAAAGTGGGTTATCAAATCTCTCCGGACGGCAAATACTTCTCGTATATGGCACCGTATGAAAACCGCCTCAACCTGTTCGTACAGGAAATCGGTTCGGACAAGACAACCCGAATTACTTCGGAAACAGCACGTAACCTGGCAGGAAGTATGTGGGCAAATGGTCACCGGATTCTTTACATAAAAGATACTGCCGGAGACGAGAATTATCAACTTTACGGAGTCAATGTAGACGGAACAGAACCTAAAGCATACACTGCTTTTCCCAACGTAAGAACACAAATCATTGACCCGCTGGAGAATATCGACTCACTGGTCATTATCGGTCTGAACAAACGTAATCCACAGGTCTTCGACCCCTATCGACTCAACCTCAATACAGGCAAACTGACCCAACTGGCTGAAAACCCCGGAAACATTCAGGGATGGATGACCGACCACGACGGTAAGTTGCGTGTAGCCCTGGCTATTGTAGACGGAGTGAATACCCAAATTTTATACCGTGAAACAGAAGAACAACCATTCCGCCCGGTATTGACTACAAACTTCAAAGAAACAGTCAACTTCGCTACTTTCACTCCCGACAATAAGATGGTATATGCCTTGACTAACATCGGTCGCGACAAAACCGCCCTTGTCCTGATGGATCCTGCCACCTGCGAAGAAAAGGAAGTGCTTTACACCAATGACAAATATGATATTTCCGGATTGGGCTATTCCGAACTGAAGAAAAAACTGACTTCCGTATCCTGTACCGGACACAAAGGAATAATCCGTCACTATTTCGACAAAGACGAAGAGGCTATCCGCACCAAACTGGAACAAAAACTAAAAGGTTATGATATAGGCACTACCAGCCAAGACAAAAGTGAAAACATCCGCATGATTTATGCCGGCAGTGACCGCACGTATGGCACTTACTATACCTATAATGTAAAAGAAGACAAACTGACAAAGGTGGCCGATGCCGCTCCCTGGATTAAAGAAGAGGAGATGGTTGCCATGACTCCCATCACTTATACCAGCCGTGACGGACTGACCATCGAAGGATATCTCACTCTGCCGAAAGGATATACAATGGAAACTGCAAAAAAACTGCCGGTAGTGGTGAATCCTCACGGGGGTCCATGGGCACGCGACACTTGGGGATATAACCCTGAAGTACAGTTCCTTGCCGCGCGCGGTTATGCCGTATTGCAAATGAACTTCCGCGGTTCCACCGGTTACGGACGCAAATTCACCGAATTGGGTTACAAACAATGGGGACAGACCATGCAGAATGACATTACCGACGGTGTGGAATGGTTAATCAAGCAAGGAATAGCCGACCCGAAACGGATTGCCATCTACGGAGCAAGTTACGGCGGTTATGCAACACTGGCAGGTGTCACTTTCACCCCCGACCTTTATGCTTGTGCCATCGACTATGTGGGAGTTGCAAATCTGTTTACTTTCATGCAGACCATTCCTCCATATTGGAAACCATTGCTGGACATGATGTACGAAATGGTGGGCGACCCGGTGAAAGATAAGGAAATGATGGAAAAATATTCTCCGGTGTTCCACGTAGATCAGATTAAAGCCCCGCTCTTCGTGGCACAAGGAGCCAATGACCCACGCGTGAACAAAGCCGAGTCCGACCAGATGGTGGAAGCGCTGAAGAAACGTGGCATCGAAATAGAATATATGGTAAAAGACAACGAAGGACATGGCTTCCACAACGAAGAGAATAAATTTGATTTCTATCGCGCCATGGATAAATTTCTGAGTATTCATTTAAAGAAATACTAATCATAAAAACAAATTAAGATGGGACGCACGATTAAATTAATACTTTACTATTTTGCTTATCAGTTTGCTGTAGCCATTCCGGGAATGTTCGGATACACAATATGGAAATGCTTTGAAACGCAAAGTTTCGACCTGCATAATGCCCCTACTTCTTTGGCCATTATCCTTTCACTGTTGGGAACCCTGCTCATGGCATGGCATCTGATACATTATAAATATGTAAAACTGGACAAACAGACTCTTGCGTCCCTGCCTCTTAAACCTACCTGTCTCTACATCCTTATGGGAGCAGCCGCCATTATATGGATGAACTGGCTGAGCGAGATGGTCCATCTCCCCAATATAGCCGAAAACGTCTTTGCACAAATGAAAAACAATGTATTCGGTATTTTGAGCGTATGTATCATCGCTCCTATATTTGAAGAAATCTTTTTCCGTGGTGCCATCGAAGGATACTTGCTGCGCAAATGGGAGAATCCCCGTTGGGCCATCCTTGTGTCAGCCCTTATCTTCGGATTGATACACATGAATCCGGCACAGATACTTTTCGCCTTTCTGTTCGGTATTATCTTAGGAGAGCTTTATTACCGTACCGGCAGCCTGCTTCCAAGCATCATTCTTCACTTTATCAATAATACTCTGTCATTGATACTGATGAATGTTTTTGAAGAGAAAGATACCCTGACCGATATTTTAGGAAACACCACTGCCGTTCATGTATGGGGAATGACAGGAATCGCCATCTTCTGCCTCACATTCCTGTTATTCAAAAAAGAGGTGAAACCCGTGCAGTGGGCGGTAGAAGCGACCGAACCTGTTCCTGCGGAAGAAACCAACCCACAAAATTGATTAATCCAATAATAAAATATAACGATGAAAAAGAAACTGAATCTGCTTTGTGCCATGATATTTGCCGTCTTATTACTCTCCTTGTCCGAGAATATCTATTCCATGGTATGGGGAGCCATCGAAGGTGGGAAAGCCGGTATGGAAAATAAGGCAGGAGAAATAAATAACCTCCATCCGCTGATGTTGCTCCCGGACAATCTGAGTAGCACTTCTGACTCTATATACAATGAGATGACCGGAAAGAATGTACCGATATGGCAGATACAATCCATGGTGACTGTCGACACCGATGCACCCGGCTGGTTGGCCCTTATCAACACCCTTCTTAGTTTCATCCTCATCATTTTCGGCATCAAAGCTGTCCTGCAATTCATCAAGTTCATTCGCAATATCAACCGCTCGGACATCTTCTGCTGGGCAAATGTAAAACTGTTGCGCAAGTTAGGCACCTCTTTGCTGATTACTTTCGCCGCCACTTTGACCAGCACTTATATGCACACTTGGCAACTTTCGCAAGTATTGAAGATACCCGGTTATTCTTATAACTGGCTCAACCCCTTTTCACACTCCAGTCTTTTGCTTGGCGTACTGGCATTCGTCATTGCCGAAGTATTTGCCATCGGACTGAAAATGAAAGAAGAACAAGACCTCACCATTTAAATATAGAACAACTATGAAAGAGAAGAGCAAAGAGCATTCTTTAAAAGAAATGAAACTGATTATGACTTGCCTCACCATCATCTGTTTCTGTTGCACATTCATCACTATCTTTCAAAACGCAATATTGTGTTTCGAATTGGGAACCAATCGGGCTGCCATAGATGCCGGAAAAGCAGCGGCATCCGAACAATTTATCCTGTCTCTTATACACATCTCCGAGCCCACGAGACGGAGCTACATCTCGT
>ENA-UAJF01000481-UAJF01000481.1-human-gut-metagenome-genome-assembly--contig:-NODE-481-length-9455-cov-4.316596_pt1 | contig 9455 bp, 10 predicted proteins | sample MGYA00244428_ERZ654411 | MGnify/ENA primary metagenome ERZ654411 (study PRJEB26926, sample SAMN06165282) | human gut metagenome | biome: ENVO:00009003; feature: ENVO:2100002; material: ENVO:00002003...
GTATGGAATTTGAGCTATCTTTGTGGCATAAACTTCGCCAAAGTTTAGACATATATAAATCTTCAGCATGGGTATTTTCATATCTATACGGACTTTTATACCATAAAGATACAGCCGTTAGTGTTCCCTTCTTGGACATTCATGTGAAGACGTGTATGTTTGTACTTTGGCGAGTTTTGAGGGAAGCTAACGGCTTTCCTTATAAACATAAGACTCAAATTTCATTAAGAACAATGCCAAAGTACAATGGAATGGGAGTTAAGTCGAATAATAGTACACTTACTTCTGCGCGTGGCGTAGCGAAATCCGCCATATCACAATCCGTTCCCTTCAATAGCTGGGAAGAATATTCCAAATTTCTTAAACGTATCATTGATGACCAGATGTGGATCAGGAAGGAGTTGCAAGCCTTTGTTGTCCGTCATGGCCTTTATCCTGATTTCATACGAGAACTCAGTATGGAAGCGGACAGGAGAAAAAGCCTCATCTTGGAAATAAAGACAAAAGTGGAGGAAAGAAAAGAATACTCAAACAAATGTAAGAGGTTACGGATATGTTAGAGACAATCATTCTTTTTGCTTGTATTTATGCGTCTTTTCGTGTAATACGCAAGGACGGAGATGTATTCTTCGGCAACAACTAAAAACAGAAATCAGAATCTGTTTTATTAACTAATAACTGTTATGTCTAGACCAATAAAAATAGGGTTCGATTATTTCCCTTTTGACGTGGATTTCTTTTCAGATATCCGCATCAGAAAGCTGACCAAGTCTCAGGGTGGGAAGGCCGTGACCGTATATGCTCTCCTGCTGTGTCTTATTTATAAAAACGGGTATTACATTCGGTGGGATAAAGAGTTGCCTTTCATTATTTCGGAACAAACGGGGTATGAAGAGGTGTATATACGGGAGGTCATCAAGTACTGCCGGACTATCGGCTTGTTTTCTGATGAAGTATTTTTATCTGACAATATTCTGACGTCAAAGGGAATACAGAAACGCTATTTACAAATGTGCGCTAGTGCAAAACGGAAAGGTGATGTAACAGATTACTGTCTGATTGATGAATTGTTTTCTTCTTCAAAAACTGGGGTTTCTTCCGAAGAAACTAGGGTTAATTCGGAAGAAATTGGTATTAATTCGGAAGAAACTAGGGTTTTTCCCGGAAAAAGTACACAAAGAAAAGTAAAGGAAAGAAAAGAATATAGTTCAAAAAGAGAGAAAGAAAAAGTTTTGTTTTATCCGGAAGAAAAACCTTTGCCGGACGCATATTCTGAAATCAGGACAAATGCGTCATGGGCGGAACAATTCATCATGAACAAGCACCATGAAGGCTTCAAGGATTTCGATGAAGCAAAGCTTGCCGGGTTGCTGGACACATTCTTTAGGAAATTACAGAACGAAAACAGGACAGGTGTCATGATAAGTGATATCTATCGTCATTTCTCCAATTGGGTCAATATTCAATTAAAAACCGAATCCGATGAAAGAACCAAAACAGATAAAAGAACTAATGCCCGGACCGGAGGACAGGACTACAATTACGGTCATGAAATCGATCCCCCACACATCATCAAACTGGGAGGACAGGGGAAAGTATAACTTCCGGATGGGAGACGTAAGGATGATGTTGTCCGATGAGGAAATAGAGAAGTTCTGGAAGCACAGGCTGATACTTTCCATGCGGAAAGTTACTCCTGATTTCATGGTGGACGGTTCAAATTGTCAATTGCTAAGCGAGATATACCAATGGGTATGGCATAAGTCAGATGTGCTGTCCGGAAAGAAAGGAATATTGCTCTATGGTCCGGTGGGAAGCGGGAAGACCACCATTTTGAAAGGATTGCAGGTCTATATGGCACTTATCAACAGACTTGTATACGGTTGTCGCCGTTCCGACATCTGTTTTGAGATGCGTTCGGCCACGGAGATAGCCTTACGTTATTCCTCCCAAGGTACGGAGGCGCTTGACAGATGGACAACAAAAGGCATGGCCGGACACCTGATAATTGACGAGATTGGGCGGGAGGAAAATGCAAAGCATTTCGGTACGTCGTGCAATGTCATACAGACCATCTTGCAGATGCGTTACGAACTTCGGCATGAGATGCTTACATTCGGTACGACAAACATCGACATGGAGGATTTGTCGCAGTTTCGCAACCTATACGGAGATTATGTGTTGGACCGTGTCAAGGAGATGTTCAATATTGTTCACCTTGGCGGCAACAGCCGTCGTAAATGGATATAAAATGGAAAAAGAACTAGAAAAACTACAAAGGCAGCTTGCTATGGCGATAAAGGAACGCCGTTACGCCAGAATGGCCGAGCTGCAACGAAAAATTGCGGCCTTGCAGAATGTTCGTGAACATGTGCCGTTGTCATTTCTTCTACCAAAATTTACACCACAGGAGAGGGATAAGGCGCTGGTGTTGATGCATCAGGTATTCGTATTCGCTGACATGCTTTATGGCGCGGCGCTGGAGTTCGAGGAATATCTCAAAGGATTTGATCGTTCCGTAACCCTTCCCGTAGTGGTCAGGGCGAAGAAGGCTGCGGCAGAGTGCCGGGACATAACCCGGTATGTAGACAGTTTCGGTGATGAGCGTATGAGCGCGTTATTCGGAGAAATGTGTGATGAAATAAGCCTCAACGCACAGAATGTTATTTATCGTTATGTCCGCAAGGAAACAAAAAAACAGGAACCATGAGAAAAAAGATGTTATTATGGGTGATAAGACTCATACGGCTCTTCCACAAGGAGGATCAGTTCATACCGCAGTTGCGCTCCGTGCCGGAAGGCAAGGTGCTGCCGAACAGGCTTTACCGTCATTTCGGACGTATACTTGTATCGCGCGCTAATCCGCAGAAAGTAGAGATGCGTTATTATTATGCGGAGATAGATCCGGCCATGTCCGTACGTCCGAAAGATGATGACTGGAAGGAATGTAGCGAGATACATTATAACGAGCTTATGACAAGAAAGGATGCGGTTACGAAATATGAGCAGACCGGAGCACCGTGCGAACATTGCGCATGTCAGATATATGGTCTTCCATGTCATTGTGCTTTTCCAAGGGGAGCCATGACAGGCTATTTCGAACTGTTGCATTGCAACAAACAGTATTCTAATAATCCAACCATTTAAATAAAAAAGACGACAATGAAAATTAATGTATTCAGGACACAGTGCAAGGAAGGTGCGCGTGTCTTTTTTGACGGGGATATCACCTGTACGGGGACAGTAAGGAAGATTTCAAAGGACGGGAGTCGGGCGCTTGTGTGCTTTGACAACGGGGATGTGTCCTGGAAAGAGTATTTCATGATTGATTTTATTGAGGACTAGCCATGGAGAACAAGAGAAAAAATATTCTGATCCATCCGGATCATATAGAGGATCTGGATAAGAAATACAAGCGGCTGGAGGAAAACAGAAAGGAGCCGGTAAGGACAGGTTATACATCTATATGCCGTCTTCGGAATACCAGACTGCACAGGGACATTCTTTTCAGACGGATGTTTGTCCGTGACAAAATGCCCACCGGAGCTTTTATAATATTTAAAGAACTGGGGAAGGACAGCGTCATGCTCCAGCCATGCAAGCCTGAATGGATGAACCGGACACATATCAATCATGTGGGAGGACGTTTCCTCGGATGTCTTCGCTTCTTTTCCAGCTATGCTGATTTGGATACGACACCGCCAAGCCAGATATTGTATGATCTGAAAATAGATCCGCTGGTAACCTCATACACTTTCCGGCTTGAGGAATGGAAAGTGCAGGACGAGCATGACGGTGAGACGGTAGCGTACAAACTGATACCGTTGTTTCCGCTATGAAACTGGCAAACATACCGTCAGATATTAAAAGAACAGCACGGGAACTTAAGATTCCCGTGCTTCAGCATCATATATATGTTAATGGCAGGCATAAGCATGTGACTATAAGTAAAAAATGTGTTCGGAAAGCCGGATTGACGGAAAAATACTCTGTACAGATCGTTGTGCTGGGGGAAGTGAGGGCATATATGATATTCTCTTATGATCCGTTGTGTGAGAACCGTCCCCATCTTCTTTTTCTTCCCTCATCTTGTGAGATTCATAGTCCGTATGTGACACGTGCTTTGCAAAGAATCGGGGGTGGGAATGAGATATGCAGGTTGCGCTTTCATGGGAAGCCGGTTTTTCTGAAAGGCAAGGACGGTACTGTCGTGACCGTTGTGTGGCGGATCTCGACATCTCCGGTAAGGGATATAGCCTCAACTGTTCAGAATATACAGAACAGGAAGATGTAAGTTGTTATATTTGTGATGTTTATTATTCATTTTATAAAAAAGAAGTATTATGACGGAGAAACAAATATCTTTCTCGGGACTTAACCTGACACCTTATTCCGATATTTCTCCTGACGGGCAGCTTTCCGCATCTGTCGGGCTGGAGATTCATGACGGCAGTATCAGGCCTTCTGTTCTTGCCGGAGAGAAATATATCCTTCCACAAAGTCATAACTCCGCTAAACTGTTATATATACATTCCGCTACGTCATATTCACATTTTATTTTTCAAGACGGTCTGTCATTATATTGGGCTGATGTGAATAATAAGGGGGAATTGTCACTTACATTGCTGGATGAGTCTATACCTGCCAGTTCATTGTTGTCGGTAGGAAACACGCTTGTCGCCTTTGCTGAGGACGGGATGCATTATTTCTTATGGAAAAATGGAAACTACAAATATCTGGGGCAGAAACCTCCGGAACCACTTTTGGTGTTTTCCTTGCATTCAATTGTAAGAAGAAGCGGAGAATTTGAACTGTACAAGAAGGAACAGATGTGGATTAATGGGGATAAATGGCAGATAAAAGATGAATATGTACAGGGGATATCCACAAAAGTACATGCTGAGATAAACAAGTATATAGCAGAACAGCAAGAAGACGGATATTTCATTTTCCCTTTTTTTGTACGTTATGCATACCGCCTTTATGACGGTTCTGTCATCATGCAGTCCGCACCTGTGCTTATGTTGCCTAATGACTCCGGTGCACCGGTGGTAGTCAGTAAAATTGAGCGGCTGAGTCAGGTGATTTTTACCGGCATTGGTTATATATCCTCATTCTGCTCATGGCTTTCATACGCATGTGCCAACAATGACAAGGAGGCGATACAGGAGTGGGGGGATATTATAAAAGGAGTGGATATTTTTATATCCTCCCAATTCTATACATTTTATACGGACGGTGAAATAGACATGAGTCAGAGTCTGTTGAAAGATCTTCCCCAAGGCAAGAGCAACACATACGGATATATTATGGATGATTTGTCAGAGTACTCCTATCCACCAAGGCCTTTTAGCGAGGCTTATGATAGAAAGTTTGGAAACGAGGCTGCTGCTACATATGCATGGGGCATGGAAGTACGTAATGAGTTCAAGGAGGAAATATGTAACGCCTCCCTCTTTTATCATGTGAAGACTCTGGAACTGGACGAACTTTCCAGCGACATCCGCTATCTGTTTGGTGCGGAAGGGGACATGGATCATATTTTGAGCAATTTGGAACTTAGGGAGACATTGACAGATGATTATATGACACACGATATCATCATTCCTGACTTTTCCACGACATATAACAGCCGTCTGCATATTGCAAATGTGAAAAGAACTTTTTTCAAGGGATTCAATCCCATGTGTATATCACAATTTCTAGGTCGTGGGGATTCTTCGGTTTCAATATATACGTATATACATGGGAGCAACGGGGATGTTGTAGTCAAAAGTGATACGGAAGTTTTGGAACAGATACTTCCTGTATATCTGTTTTATCCTGATACAGATGCGTATAAAATGGTGATTGTGGTCGGTTCCATGGTGTTTGAGTATCCTTTGGCGGAACATCCGACTTTAAATGGGGCGTATTTTTGTAGTTTGTTAAAAAATACAAATGAATCGTCGGCATCCGTACCGTCCGTTACACCCTTGCAGTCTGAGGAACTGAGCAACAAGATGTTTGTTTCGGAAGTGGGAAACCCTTTTTATTTCCCATTGAATGGAGTTTATACAATAGGGAACGGTGACATTTATGCAATGTGTCCGGTTACTACAGCCATATCACAGGGACAGTTCGGACAATTCCCCATGCTACTGTTCTGTTCTGACGGAAATTATGCGATGAGCGTCAATTCTGAAGGATTTTATTCAACCATTTCTCCGATACAGAGAGACGTATGCCTGAATTCCAGATCAATCACACAGATGGATTCGGAAGTGTTGTTCATTTCATCCAGAGGTGTTATGATCACAAATGGGGCTTCCATAGATTGTATATCACAGGCGTTGCAGGGAGTTTTCGAACCTGTGCCAGAAGAAATTGGAACAAATATGGAAATGATTGACAAACCTCCTATTGAACTGATCAAGACAGCCATGATAGCCTATGATTATGCGAACCAGCGGATTATTTTTATGCTGAAGGATATGGATACGTCTTTTGTGCTTTCTCTTCCTGAAAACAGATGGAACACGGCCGTGTTTGGACGTGTTAAATCTGTTGTCAATATATTTCCATATTCGTATGTGCATATTGAAGACAGGATTGTCCGGCTCACAGATATATATGATTATTCCTCCGAGGTGATAAATAAAGGGATTGTTGTTACAAGAGCGTTGAAACTGGATACTTTGCAGTTAAAACGGCTTATGGATATGTCGGTACAAGGCATCTTTTCAGGTAAGCAGAAAATGATACTGTTTGCTTCACAGGATGGAAAGAAATGGTATAAGATAGGGGAAACGCAGGCCAGACGTGTGGGAGCGATAAGAGGAAGGTATTTCAAATACTACCGCATTGCGTTGGAAACAGCACTGACAGCTAAAGAGAACATATCAGGAATACGGCTGATATATGATATCATGCCTGAAAAACGACTAAGATAACGACTTATGAAACAAAAAGGTAAAGTATTGACAGTATTCCGTCTTGAGGGAGGAAGCGGACAGGAAGCGCAAAGAGAGGAAATCGGGAATAGCAGGAGAGGAGGCGTTGGCCTTCCGTCTTATTTACCGGGAGGAGGTAATGACAACCAGTCTATTTTTGACAAGTCACTGGCAGCTGAAAGTTATGTTGATGCAGTTGATATATGCTCATCAACATTCAATTACCTATATAATTCCGCTTTCTCAGATAAGACAGGATGGGAGTTTTTCAATCTTTCAGATGATGCTTTGGGGGCATATACGGATTTGTATGAGTACCGGAAGTTGCTGCATATTAGCAATGGGGGAGTGTTACAGAAAAACAGCCTCATCAGGAAGCCGGAGAAACATAGGATATTTAATGAGAAGAAAGGAGAACTGACGGAAGAGAACATTTCTATAACTGTTGACTACACGGAAGAATATGATGCTTTGTTTCTTTCAGTGCGGTTCCTTTGTAAATCCTCAGGTGATCTTACAATAGGTTTTACGGATACACAGGGAGATTATGCGTTGAAGACGAAGCATATTGACCAATCGGAGGAATGGCAGGAATATGAACTTTCTGGGAAATGGGCCGGAATTGGTGATTTTTATTTGTCATTTACAGGATTGATAATCGTTGATATCTTGAGGTTGGCGGACAAAGCGTATGATGATCATCGTGAAGAGTTCAGGACATACCAGAGCCAGACCAAGCAGAATCTTGAGCTTATGGTGTCCGCTATAAACGAGTTGAAACGGATGAAATCAGAATATGACAAAAAAATTGAGGAAATATCAAAATCCTTGATCGAGATACGTGGTGAGATCCCGGATGTAAGCGGCTTGGAAACCAGTTTGTCCGAACTGGAAAAACGTGTGTCCGCATTGGAAAAAGCCGGTTCCGGAGATGGCACATAGTCCGATCTTTCGGGACCGGCACCGTATCAACTCCAGTCCGTGGGTCTCCTGCCCATCAGTTTTATTCTTGAACGTAAGGCATCACGCAAACCCTCTATGTCACCGGTAAAGAAATTCGCGTATTCTTTCGCCTTTTCCGGAAGTTGGTTATTAAGGACAGCACTCATTACATAATCCACCATCATACGGTGTGCGCAACTTTTGATGGTTTCCGTCATGCTGATATTGAAACTTGCAGGCATGGAAAGCTTTAATTCATACATGCCGAAGTCACCAAAAAAGTAAGTCACCTCCGCTTTGCCGTCACTGCCTTCTATCTTTATCCTCTCGTTTGATGAAGGGATATACTCAAACTGCCCGGTACCGGTTACTTGACCAAGCACCTTGTCTGTTGATGTGCTTACCGTTACAGATACGTCTGTAATAACTCGGATGATGTAACTTTGTCCGGGTATAAGGCTGTAAGTTCCCAGTGATCCAGATGATATCGTTTCAGTACTTCGGTTCATTTCGTTGATTCTCTCAAGACGGTTGTCGTCTGTGTCCCGGCCTGTTATCAGATATTGCTGACAGACACGTTTCACCTCACCGAAAGCCTCCGTCATCGCTCTGGCCACAACCGGCTTTGTGGCCTCATCATCAGGTGTCATTACTTCTGATGCAGTTTCTTCTGTATCTTCGCTCTTTTGTAATGAGCGTCCTATCAGATTGCATTGCACCGCTACATCGTTTACTATCTGCTTTTTCAGCAGGCGTATCCAAATTTCTCTTTCTCTCATGGCTTGTATATTAAAGGATTATTATATCTGTCTCTTAATATAACATCTGGACCGGATGGATTTTCTGTTGTAAGCACATCCATGTCTGTGCAACCTATTCCTGTATAAAGGTTGTCTCTGTTGCGTTGTCCGTAGTCTGCATTTCCGGACTGGCTCTGTTGTAACTCATAGTCATTGTTATTGCGCTGTTCGTAGTCGGCTTCTGGTACGATGAATTCTGATCGTTGGTTTAGGGCGGATACTATTTTTTTCAAGTATCCGGATGCACTGGTCCTGTATCCTTCACAAAGTTCTTTATCCGTTGTAGGCTCCAGCCATGCGGCTGCAAGATAATGTGAAGCATACAGTCTCATTGCCGTGCGTATCATGTCCGTGATACCTTCATCCATGCGTATGAAGTTTTTGAATTCAATGATAATTTCATTCCCGGAAGAGGTCATGTTTATATCATTACTGTCTTTAATCTTGCGCCGAAGCTCGCCTTCCGCTTCATTTACTGCGGCGGTAAGATAAAGATCCAGTACAGCTTCATTGTCTTCTGTTGCTGCTATATCTGGATAATTACCGCCGGCTTTTCCTGCCCGGGCTGTAAGCGCAATGACATATTTGAATATTTCCGGTTTGTTTATGGATGTTTTCATAAGTCTTAACTGTTGCAAAGTGCATATTCTTTGGTCATTTTCTTATAATTGTCAAATGCTTTTTCAAATTCTTTCTTCTCATCTATCTTCTGTGAGTTCCATGGAATGAAGGAAGCCTGTCTCTTATACACATCTCCGAGCCCACGAGACGGAGCTACATC
>ENA-UAJF01000530-UAJF01000530.1-human-gut-metagenome-genome-assembly--contig:-NODE-530-length-9016-cov-4.358442_pt1 | contig 9016 bp, 8 predicted proteins | sample MGYA00244428_ERZ654411 | MGnify/ENA primary metagenome ERZ654411 (study PRJEB26926, sample SAMN06165282) | human gut metagenome | biome: ENVO:00009003; feature: ENVO:2100002; material: ENVO:00002003...
CGAGATGTAGCTCCGTCTCGTGGGCTCGGAGATGTGTATAAGAGACAGGTATGGCACATTTTCGTGATTTTCGTTATACTGAATTCAGATTCAAACGAGACATATCGTTTCACAATGAGAGAAAATAACATTGGTAAATATGAAAGGAGTATTTTCAAATGGCAAGTTTATCTTTAAAGAATGTCTGCAAAGTATATCCTAACGGTTTCGAAGCTGTTAAGGATTTCAACCTTGAGATCGCAGATCAGGAGTTCATCATTTTCGTAGGTCCTTCCGGATGTGGTAAGTCCACCACCCTTCGTATGATCGCAGGTCTGGAAGATATCTCTTCCGGTGAACTGAAGATCGGTGACAGAGTAGTTAACGATGTAGAGCCTAAGGATAGAGATATCGCAATGGTATTCCAGAACTACGCTCTGTATCCTCATATGTCCGTATACGACAACATGGCATTTGGTCTGAAGCTGAGAAAAGTTCCCAAGGATCAGATCGATAAGATGGTTAAGGAAGCAGCTAAGATCCTGGATTTGACTCCGCTGCTTGATCGTAAGCCCAAGGCTCTGTCCGGTGGTCAGAGACAGCGTGTTGCTATGGGACGTGCTATCGTACGTAATCCTAAGGTATTCCTTATGGATGAGCCTCTTTCCAACCTGGATGCTAAACTTCGTGTACAGATGCGTATCGAGATTTCCAAGATCCACCAGAGACTGGGTGCTACAATCATCTATGTAACACATGACCAGACAGAGGCTATGACTCTTGGTACCAGAATCGTTGTTATGAAAGACGGTGTTGTTCAGCAGGTAGATACACCTCAGAACCTGTATCAGAAACCAGGCAACTTATTCGTTGCAGGATTCATGGGATCTCCGCAGATGAACTTCCTTGACGCTGTTATCTCCGAAAAAGGCGGCAACCTTATCGCTAAAGTTGGCGATCATGAACTGGCTATCCCGGCTGCTAAAGCAAAAGCTCTTAAAGATGGCGGCTATGTAGGTAAAACAGTTGTTCTCGGTATCCGTCCGGAAGATATCCATGATTCCCAGATGTTCATCGAAGCTTCTCCAAGCGCACCGATGACATCCGTAGTTAAAGTTTACGAGCTTCTCGGAGCTGAAGTATTCTTATACTTCGACGTAAACGGAACTCAGGTTACAGCACGAGTTGATCCTCGTACAACAGCTAAGACCGGTGATCCGATCAAATTCGCATTCGATATGGAAAAATCTCATTTCTTTGATAAAGAAACAGAACTTACAATCTGCAACTAATTTTCAGGAATCTTTAATAAACCCGGGGAGTTTTCCCCGGGTTTTTATGTTATAATATAGAATTGGCTGCCTGATTACTTCGATCAGACAATTTGCAAGGATTGCTATAAGCTGATTCATACCCCAAAAGAAAGGATTGACCTAATGAAAATACAACAGATTTTACAGAAATGCCTGACAGACTGGAAGAATATCAGCCAGATTGATTTCTGTCTGCTGGATTCTGATAACCATATCTTTCTCTCTACCTGCGATAAAAAACTTCCTGCAGAATCAAAACTGGAAGAATTTCGCCAAAGCAGTGCCCTGTGTGTTTCCAATACAAGCTGCTGCCTGTATAAGATCATGGAGAACCATTCCATCTCCTATATTCTGATCGTATGGGGAAAAGCAGAAAGTACTGCTACCATCGGAGAGCTGGCCGTATGCCAGGTACAGAGTCTCCTGGCTGCCTATGCAGAGAAAAGCGACAAGAATACCTTTATGCAGAATCTTCTCCTTGGTAGTTATTCCGATGTAGATGCCTTTAACCGCGCCAAGAAACTGCACATTGCAACTTCTGTTCAGCGTGCCGTATTTCTTGTGGAAACCAAACAGACCAAGGATGAGAACGCTCTCGCTACGATCCGGAATATTTTCTCTGCCCGTACCAGAGATTTCATCACAGCTATTGATGATACAGGGATTATCATCATCAGAGAATTACAGTCTACAGAAACTTATGAGGATCTGGAATCAATTGCATATATGCTTGTAGATATGTTAAATACAGAAGCAATGACTTCCGCATGGGTTGCATACAGTAATCTGGCAGAGGATATTTCCAGGCTTCCAGACGCATACAAGGAAGCACATACAGCCCTTGAAGTAGGCAAGATTTTCTACGCAGATAAAAATGTATTCGGATATAACCAGCTTGGAATCGGCAGACTGATCTACCAGCTTCCTGTTTCCATATGTGAAATGTTTATCGACGAGATCTTCAAAGAGGAAACTCTGGATTCTATTGACGAAGAAACCCTGATCACCATCCGTACCTTCTTTGAAAATAACCTGAATCTCTCCGAGACCTCCAGACAGCTTTATGTACACAGAAATACTCTGGTGTACCGTTTCGAAAAACTCCAGAGAAAATTCGGACTGGATATCCGCGCGTTTGAAGATGCACTGACATTTAAACTGGCGATGATGGTTGTGGACTACATAAAATATTCTAAGAATCATCCGTCATAGATTTCTCAGACAATTTGATAACATCCATCTGCGTGATCAAACCGGCAGACTCTTACAGCTACATGGCTACGCGATTCTACACCGAATAACTGCTCCGCAGGGACTTACTTGATTCGGTTAAAAAAGCGTTATATCTTCACCAGAAATCTCTGTTGAAAATAAAACGCTTTTTATTATTTCTTATATATTCTATTTCGCTTCTTTCAGCAGCATCAGATGCTCTTCCGGAAAATGGATATATTTCGGAACTTTTGCATGCGGATCTTCCTCAAAATTTCCTTTGGGGCACATCCACCAGACCGGCTGACAGTCTCCGCCTTTCTTGTTCTTCAGTAAATACTGATGTTCAAAGGTCGTTTCAATATATTCCATAACTTCCACTTCCATGTGGTTCTCTCCGCCTTCAGATGCACCTTTCATCCAGTGACCGCGGATTCCCACATGCGTAACATCATCCGGCACCACATCTTTGGTCTGCAGCATCAGATCCCAGTCCACTGCATAAATACTGTGTTTTCCCATTTTCTGTACAGTTGAGAAATTTTTACACCCTGTCAGTCTGGCTGCCTGCAGAATACCGGGTCGTTCAAAGAGTTTCTTGGTTTCTCCTGTCGTAAGTGCCTGACCGCTGTCCAGAATTGTCAGATGTCCGCAGAACTTGTAAGCCTCATCACGGCTGTGAGTGACCAGAATCATATCACCTGTGTACTCATTAAGAAAGTTCTGCATATCACGCTGCATGATATCTTTCAGATATCCATCCAGTGCTGAGAACGGTTCATCCAGAAGGATGACTTCCGGTTCTCCGATCATCATTCGTGCCAGTGCGACACGCTGCTGCTGACCTCCGGAAAGCTGTCCTGGATAACGTTTCTCCAGCCCGTTAAGCTGATAGCGCTCTATGTAATCTGCCACTTTTGCCTTAAGATGTTTCTTATCTCCTCTGTATCCGCATGCGATATTCTTCTCTACAGTCATGGTAGGAAAAAGTGCATAGTTCTGAAAAAGATAGCCGACCTTCCTCTCCTGCGGTTTAAGATTGATTTTCTTTTCTGAATCAAAAAGAACTTTATCATTTACAACAATTCTTCCTGAGTCCGGTGTCTGGATTCCTGCAATACAGCGCAGAGTCATACTTTTTCCGCTTCCGGATGCTCCAAGGATCCCCATTGGAGAACCATCACTCTCCAGCTTTACTTTCAGAGTGAAGCCATGAAGTTTCTTCTCAATATCCACACTGACTGCCATTACATCCACCTGCCCATCTTCATTCCCTTACCGGAAACGATATTGATCGCCGCAACGATCACAAATGAAATGATCAAGATCACAACTACCCAGAAACCGGCCATGCCATAATTTCCTGCCGCAGTCTCCGAAGCAATGGCAACGGAAACGGTTCTGGTCTTGCCAAGAATGTTTCCTGCGAGCATGGATGTAGCACCGTATTCTCCGATTGCTCTGGCAAAGGCAAGGACTGTACCGGATGCGATTCCGGGTCCTGCTGTCGGCATGACAACTGTCCAGAAGATTCTTCTGTCACTCATGCCAAGTGTCTTGCCTGCTGCGATTAAATTCACATCCACCTGTTCAAATGCAGCGCGTGCATTTCGGTACATCAGTGGAAACGCAATTACAGATGCTGCGATCACGCAGCCCTTCCAGGTCTGTACGATCTTAATATCAAAATTATCCAGCAGAAATGCCCCGAACGGACGTCTCAGACTGAACAGCAAAAGCAGAATGAAACCGGCCACTGTCGGGGGAAGTACCAGAGGCATGGTCAGAATACCATCCAGTATGCCTCTGGAAAAAGGTTTCATCTTCATTACCAGTCTCGCAAAGAATATTCCCAGAAAGAACGCGATCACAGTCGCTGTGAAACCTGTTTTCAATGAAATCCACAAGGGACTCCAGTTTATTTCTGCCAGAAATTCACTCATTCTTATTTAGCTTCCTCTGTTGTCTCTGTCTCAGCATTTGTTTCTGTGTCATCTGCTTCTTCTGTTGCTTCTGCATCTTTATCATCTGTTTCGGAAGCATCATCTGCTTTGTATGCTGTGAATCCGTATTTCTCGAATACTTTCATAGCGTCGTCAGATTTGATGTACTCAAGGAATGCTTCTGTAGCTGCTGTATCATCTTCAGATGCCTCTTTGTCTTCGATAAGGCCTACCGGATAGAGAACAGGTGTCTTCAGTGCATCTGCCGGAGCTTCTGCGATAACGTCTACTTTATCTGCAACGGAAGCTGCATCTGTAGCATAAACGATACCGATCTCATTACTTCCTTCACTTACTGCAGCAAGAACTTCAGATACATTTTTACCTTCATTGATTTCCATCTTATTTACTTCATCTGTAATTCCAAGATTGTCGAAAATTTCTCTGGAATACTGTCCAACAGGAACGCTGTCACCTGCAAGTGCGATGTTGGCCGCATCTGTGATGTTCTCGAATCCTGTAACTTTTGTTTCTCCATCCTTAGGTTTGATCAGAACGACTTTGTTCTCAAGGATATCTTCTACAGTATCTTTCTTAGCCAGATCTTCGTCTACCAGAGCGTCCATCTGCTTGTAAGCTGCTGAGAAGAAGATATCGCAGCGTGCGCCTTCTTCGATCTGTGTCTGTAATGTGCCTGAGCTGTCTGCATTGTAGAGGATTTCAACATCAGGATATGTCTCATTGAAGTCTTTCTGGATTTCTTCCATTGCATTGCTTAAGCTTGCTGCGATGAATGTGTTGACTTCACCTTTTAAGTCTGTACCCGCTGCGAAAACTCCTGTGCTGAACATTCCTGCACTCAGTACTCCTGCCATCATTGCTGCAATTAATTTCTTTCTCATATTTTTACCGCCTTTCATTTAGTTTCGTTTTGTTTTATTCAGTTTTGTTTCCTTTTGTATCTATTGTACAAAACTTTTGTATTCTTGTCAATTTTATTTGTATATGTTATCATGTAAATGATAAAAGGTCGAAAGCCTTATTTTTACTGCCATAAACAACTTTCCGGCCTTTGATCGGGTATCAGATAAATCGTTACTGTTCACTCCGTTCTCAGTAACGCAGCCAAAATTCATTCCAGATTGCCTGTGGCAATGGAATTTTGGCTTGTATGTCTCGGGATTTTGGCATATCCATGCCAAAACACCTCGCGGGATAGTGGAGTGTGAATAGTAACTATCAAGTCTCTTAATCAATATGCATTATTTACGGGGATTGCTATAGTTGTTTTGCAGTATTTGTAAACTGTGCAGGATGCTGAGCGCCAGTTCGCTGCAGAGAATCCCGTACAGATATCCCCGGATTCCCAGAACAGGGATTGCAAACAGCACGAAACTGATCCGGATGCAGACGCTGATCACACTGTGCAGCAGGCAGATGCCGGATTTTCCAAGGCCGTTGAGTACGCTGGTGAGAGTGGTGTTCAGGTACAGAAAAGGACAGATATAGGACATGGTATGGATATAGATTCCGGCTGTCTGACTGTGAAACAGAAAATTTCCAAGAAATTCTCCAAGAAACAGAAAAAAAACCAAGCAGGATCCGCCTAGTAGCAGACAGTATCGGAAAATCTTGCCGATCACATATTGGATTCGCTTTTGATACCCCAGAGTCTGCAGCTGGGTAATGGAGGGAATCAGCATGGCCGCAGCCGAGTTTGTAAGCGTAGCGGGGAAAAGAATAAGCGGAAGTGCCATCCCTGTAAAGATTCCGTAAACACTCAGGGAATCTTTGGGAGTAAGTCCTGACATTTGCAGCCTTGCAGGTATAAGAATCACTTCAATACTTCCCAGAAGGGTGAGCAGTATTTTATTCATGGTAAGAGGAACGGAAATATGGAGCAATTTTCTGAGAACAGAAAGCGGTCTTCTGATATTCCGGATATTATAATGTGTTACCTTAAAATGCATACTGACTGCGAAAAGAGAAATAAAAGATGAGGCTATTTCCCCGATAAGATTTCCGCCGACTGCAATTGCCGGAGTGATGTTTCGCCCTTGCGATGCACAGATCAGATAAAGAATATAACATCCGCCTGTGCGGAAAAGCTGTTCCAGAAGCTGGACTCCTGCGGGAAATCCGGCCTGTTTTCTTCCTAAATAATAGCTGCTGATACAGGTATGAAGTGTACTCAACGGAATACTCAGAGAAAGAATCCGTATCAGACCGGAGGTCTGTGACTCTTTCAGAATCTGTACTGCCCAGAAATCTGCATAGCTGTAAAGAAACCAGGAGAATACCAGGGAGAAAACAACAGAAAATACAGTTCCCACGACAAAATAATCTGAGATATGACGACTGGGATTTTTGGAAACTTTTTCTGCGGCAGTGAGGCGGGAGATTGCAGTCTGGATACCGGAAGCGCAGATGGACATGATCAGAATCTGCAGTGGAAGTATAAGCTGAAAGATACCAAGCCCATGTGCACCAATAGTGTGTGACAGGAATATTCTGTAAAAGAACCCCATAAGTCTGCTTAACAAACCGGCAAATGTAAGAAGTAAAGTTCCTTTGATAAAAAGTTTTTTTGACATAATGAAAAATCCAGACCTTTTCATGCGCAGCAGGTGCGAATATCCGCTTGACTAAAAAACAGTAACCTGCCGAAACGCCTTTACAGCAATATATGAACAAAACAGCCTTGACAGAACGGTTTGTTTCTGGTAAAGTAATCATGAAATCCGAGGGAAACACTGGGAATTAAAAAACGAGGTGAGAAAATGAAACTCTCAACAAGAGCCCGTTATGGCTTGAAAGCACTGATAGATCTTGGTTTGCACAGTGCGAATGAAGCGATATCTTTACAGAGTATTGCGGAGAGACAGGATATTTCCACAAGCTACCTCGAACAGCTTATGGCCATGCTTAAGAAGGCCGGTCTTGTAAAGAGCAGCAGAGGGGCTTACGGCGGATACCAGCTTGGCAAGCCGGCAGATGAGATCTCGGTCGGTGAAGTCCTGCGTGTGCTGGAAGGCAGCCTGGAAGCAGCAGCCTGTCCCGGGATTGAGAATGACGGAACCTGCCATGGCAGTGATGTATGTGTGGCAAAGCTCGTCTGGAAGAGAATCAATGACAGTATTACAAGCGCTGTCGATACCCTGATGCTTGGTCAGCTGATCGAGGAAAGCAGAAGAGTACATGAAGAAAAAATGGAAAGTCAGGGCATGGAAGAAAATGTACCGGACATACTTAAATAAAACAGGAGGACAAGAAAATGGGAAAAATGATTTATCTGGACAATGCAGCAACAACTAAAACAGCACCGGAGGTTGTCCAGGCAATGCTGCCATATTTTTCAGAATATTATGGCAACCCGTCCAGTATTTATGATTTTGCAGGCAAGAGCAAAGAGGCGATCACCAAAGGAAGAGAGCAGATCGCAGAAGTTCTTGGAGCAAAGAAAGAAGAAATTTATTTCACAGCAGGTGGTTCCGAGTCTGATAACTGGGCTCTGAAGGCTACCTTTGAGGCATATAAAGCAAAAGGAAACCACATCATCACAACAAAGATCGAGCATCATGCAATTCTCCATACCTGTGAATATCTGGAGAAACGCGGCGCAAAGATCACATATGTAGATGTAGACGAGAACGGTATTGTAAAACTGGATGAACTTGAGAAAGCAATCACACCGGAAACAATCCTGATTTCTGTAATGTTTGCAAACAACGAGATTGGTTCTATCCAGCCGATCAAGGAAATCGGACGTATCGCAAAAGAGCATGGAGTGCTTTTCCACACAGATGCTGTTCAGGCATTCTGTCAGGTTCCGATCAATGTGGATGAATGCAACATTGATATGTTAAGCTCCAGCGGACATAAGATCAATGGACCAAAAGGAATCGGTTTCCTCTACATTCGTAAGGGCGTAAAAATCCGTTCCTTTGTACATGGCGGTGCACAGGAACGTAAACGTCGTGCAGGTACAGAGAATGTGCCGGGAATCGTTGGATACGGTGTAGCAGCAGCACGTGCAAATGCATCCATGAAAGAACGTACTGACAAAGAAATCGCTATCAGAGATCATCTGATCCACAGAATTGAGACAGAGATTCCTTATGTAAAAGTAAACGGTGACCGTATAAAACGTCTTCCAAATAACGTAAATGTCAGCTTCCAGTTTGTTGAGGGCGAATCTCTCCTGCTGATGCTGGATAATTATGGAATCTGTGCATCCAGCGGATCTGCCTGTACATCAGGTTCTCTTGATCCGTCCCATGTACTTCTTGCAATCGGACTTCCGCACGAGATTGCACATGGTTCTCTGCGTATGACACTCAGCGAAGAGACAACAATGGAAGATGTAGATTTCGTAGTGGACAGATTGAAAGAAATTGTAGCGCACTTAAGAAGCATGTCTCCATTATATGAAGATTTCATGAAAAAACAGAATAAATAACAAAACAGAAGATAATTGTTTGTATTTTTGCAGTTACAACAGAAATAATATTAAAAGAAAGTCAGGATAACAGGAGGAAACACAAATGGCCTACAGTGAAAAAGTAATGG
>ENA-UAJF01000553-UAJF01000553.1-human-gut-metagenome-genome-assembly--contig:-NODE-553-length-8785-cov-2.987973_pt1 | contig 8785 bp, 5 predicted proteins | sample MGYA00244428_ERZ654411 | MGnify/ENA primary metagenome ERZ654411 (study PRJEB26926, sample SAMN06165282) | human gut metagenome | biome: ENVO:00009003; feature: ENVO:2100002; material: ENVO:00002003...
GATACCTGCCGTCCTCCGATTGATGGTGGAATCCATACCCGGCGGCCTCCATCTGTTCCCGGCTCCTGTCGGTCAGATAGAAACGACCCCTTGGCGTCTGGATTTGTTCGCCGGTCATGCACTCGTCCGGCGTGAGCTGCTTTTCCGGCTGGGCGAAAAACTCCGGCACCTGCCGGTAATCGGCCCCCTCGTCCACATAGTAGGCGGTCTGTTTCCCATCCTGCCGGAACACCACAATATCCCCCGTAGAGAGGGAATGTCCCTTGTAATCGGCGGGATGTTCTATGTTGAAGCGGCGGTAAATCTCGTCCAGTGTGGTGTCCTTGTCCAGCGGCGCGGTGTAGACAAGCTGGTAATTCTTCCTGTCCACCGAAAGCCCATCCGCCTGCAAGTCCTCATAGGAACGGTAGCGGAAGTCGCGCCCCTCCGGGCCGGGCGGCACTTGGTAGATGGAAAAGTTGGGCTGCGCCGGGGCTTCATAATCAGAGGCAACATATTCCTCCACCGTCAGCCCGGAAGCGGCGGCCTCCTGTTCCAGCTCTGCCTCGATCTGTTTTTTGTAGTCCTGCAAGCTCTGGTCGAAGTCGGCAAGCTGCGGCGGCTCCGGCAAATGGTACTGGCCCTGATTGAGAAGCGGGCGGCACTCCTTTACATAGTCCAAAACCGCGTTGAAATAAGCGGTCTGTTCCGGCGTCAGAGTTTCCCCGGATCGCAGGGGACGCCGGGCCTCCTGCTCCATAGCGGCCAGATTGCAATGCAGCTCCATATACGGGACGAACTCATGCAGCAGCATATCCCGCTGGGCCTTGTCCGCCTCCCATGCCTCCGGCCCCTCATGGTGCAGCACATGGTTTTTCCAGCTTTCATCCTGTGCGTAGTATTCGTGATAGCCCCGGATATGCTGGATCAGGGAACCGTCCCCGTCGCCAAAGTCCTGCCGTCCCTCGTAGCTGTCCGGCTGGCCCTGCATGGTAAAATCAATGCGGAACTTGGTCTTGTCGTACCAATGGCCCGTATAGCCCGGCTGCTCCCGTTCATGGCGTCTGGCGCTGTCCAGCTCCTTGAAAACGGCCTCGGCTTCATGCAGCGGCATTTGCTGGCCGTCTTTCAGATGGGGGCTTTCGCTCCAAAGGATCGTGACAACCGGCTCCGCTGCCGGATTCTGCGCGATCTGCCGCTGGGCGTTGGCAACGGCAATCTCACTTTCGATCTCACTTTTCACAAAGGAATCCATCTGGCCCTTTTGCAGCTCATAGCCCTGCTCGCACAGGCGGTTGATAAGCCCGATCACCTTGTCGTTATCGCCCACGGCCTCGGCATAGGCCACGATCAACTGCCGTTCCTCGCTGCCCAAACGCGGGGCGTTTTTCTCTGCCAGCTCGATCAGGGCGGCGGCCCGGTCAGCCGGGGACGCCTCCGGCATGAACGGCTTTCCATTCAAAAGGCCGTCGATCCCATTCCATGCCTGCGGCTGGGGAATGGCGTTGGCCTGTTCGGTTGCTTCCAGAAAATCATCCAGCCTGTCGCCGGTCAGGGGTTCCATCATCCCAGCCGGTAGCTCATGGATGGCAAGAATTTCTTTTCCGGCTTCCGCAAGGGTCAGGTCGGGATTGTCAAGCTGGCCTCCGTCCAGTTCCTTATAGTCGGGGCCGTACAGTGTGTAATCGTAGCCGGTTTCCGATGTCTGGATATGCAGGTAATCGCCGCTTTCCAGACGGTAGGCGGCCTCCTGCGGGGCTTCTGCCTGTTCCAGCGTTCCATCCCCTGCAATGGTAAAGCCCTGCGCCTGCGCCGCCTCCTTGGTTCCCTGCGACACTTCGCCGGTGGATCTCAAATCCGCGTCAATGAGGGTTTGCAGCATGGCTTTTACGCTGTCGGTCATTTCCTGCTGTTGCTCCGGGGACAGCTTGGAAAATACGCTGTCCGGGTCTGGCTGCTCGGCGGCCTGTTCCAGCGGTGCGGCCTGCGGCTGTTCCTGCTGGGCCTGCCGTTCTTTCTGAAGCTGGGCAAGGTGGCCGTCAATGGTGGTAATCAGTTCATGGGCGGTGGCCCGGATGGTTTCAAGGGAGGCTTTCAGCTCTTTCAAGTCCTTGCCGGAACTCCAACCGGCCACATAGCCAAAGGAATAGTCGGAGGTGTCCAGCCCGTAGTGCTGGCAGACGGCATAGGCCACGCTTTCGGCCTGCACCTCGCGGGTGCGGCTGTCGGGGCGGTCGGCCTGCTCTATGTCCGGGGCTTCCGGGTCGATGGCGTGGAGCTTGGAATGGGCGATCTCGTGGATGGCCGTCTTTAGGGTCTGTAATTCACTCATGCCCTCCTGAATGGCGATCCGCTTTTCCGTCAGGTGGTAGTAGCCGTGGGAACCGCCCGGAATGTCCTCAAAACCAATGGGAACCGGGGAGGTCTGTTCCAGCGCCTTGAAAAATTCCCCGTAGCGTTCCACGCTGCCGGTCAGTTCTTCCACGCCGATAGAGGGCAGCGGTTCCCCCTCGGTCTGGCTCACATCAAAGACAGAAACGATCTTAAAGGCCGGAACCTGTATTTCCTGTACTTCGGTAACAGGCTTTCCGTCTTTTCCCATCACCGGCCTGCCCTGTGCGTCCAGCTTTTGCACTTCCTTTTTCGCCTTGAACGGGGCCGGGGCCAGTATCTTGATGGCCTTTTCGCCTTTCTTTACATTGCGGTGAAAATCGTCCCGCCACTTGTTGTAGCCCGCCACAAGCTGTCCGCCCTGCATGGCGATCAGGAGGGTGTTGTTGAAGCTGTAACTGTGGAACTTGGACATGGTGGTGAGATAGGCTTTGTAGCGTTCACTCTCGAAAAGCTCCTGTATGCCGGTTTCCAGCCGGTCGGTGATCTCTTTCATGCGCTCGGCGCTGTTCTGCCCGTTTAAGAGAATGGGGGTGACAGGCTGCGGGGCCTTTGTAGGCGCTGCTGCCTCCGGCTGCACCTTGCTTTCCTCCCGCAGAATTTCTGGCGCAGGATAGGCCATCACCCGGTATTGTTCCGGCACTGGCTGGCCCTCATGGACGCGCTGCCATTCGTCGCCGCTTTTTACCAGATAGCCATAATCGGTAAAAACACCATGCTCTGTGTTGGCAATATGCAGGCCAAAACGGGGCAGGAAAATCCCAGCTTTCCATTCCTCCGGCATATCCACCATGCCGGAACGGTTTAGATAGTAGTCGCCCAACTGTCCTGTACCGGTGACATCCGGCAAATGCACATAAAAGTCCACATTTTCGGGATAGTCGATAATCTGGCCGATATTGTGAAAATCACTCTGCGGACTTGTCAGGGCGGCGTTCAGCTCCATAAGTTCGGCGGCGTCCAGCTTTTCCAATCTTGCAGCAAGGAAGTTTAATTCATCCATGCCTGCGGACAGCACCATATCACGGGGCAGCTTAATAGGTCGTGCCTGTGGGCTTCGATAGTCGTACAAGAAAAAGTCCTGCGGATTATCGGCACTGATCCCGATTTCCCGCAGGGCTGCTTGCAGTTTTTCGGTTGTGGTCGGCAGAGAAAACCATAGGCCCTCTTTGCCTTGCTCATAACGCTGTCGGTTATGAAGCAGTACAGAAAACACTTCGCTCATTGAATCGCTCCTTTCACATAATATAAGGGTTTGGGGCTTCCCCAAAGAGAAAATCCCCGGCCCGGCAGGTGCGCCGAGTCAGGGATTTTGCCGGGAGTGTGGCTACACTCCCTATGCTTGCTGTTTTTAGTTTTTGCCCCTCTGTTCCACACGGTAGTTCACATACTTGCCGCCGGTATCGGCCAAAAGCACCGTCCCGTCATAGATCTTGCCGGTTTTCAGGGAGCGCAGGCCCTTTACCTTTGCCTTTCCGTCTTTGAGCAGCGCGGCGGCGATCTTCGGGGTGAACGCCTTGCCCCGTTCCTCAAAAAATCGGTCATTCTTCCACATGACAAACTGGCAGCTTCGGTTTCCGCAGTAGTAGTTCTTTTTGCCCTCGTAGACGCTTTCCCCGCAGCGCGGACATTTGCCGATAACCACACGCTCGGTTTGAAACAACTTCTGTGCGTCCTCGCTGATCTGGGAGTAGTTTGCGATCAGGCCCCTTGTCATTTCTGCAATGCCAGCCATGAAGCCCTCCGGGTCGGCCTGCCCCTTGGCAATGGCCGTCAGCTCCGTTTCCCACTGTGCCGTAAGCTGGGGAGAGGTCAGCACCTCCGGCAGCACGCAGGCAAGGTTATGGCCGTCCTTGGTGGGAAGTAGCTGTTTTCCCCTGCGCTCCACAAAGCCCATCTGCACCAGCTTTTCTAAGATGGAGGCGCGGGTGGCCGGGGTTCCCAATCCCTGCCGCTCGGCGTCCTCCGGCAGATCGTCCGCACCGGCGCGCTCCATAGCGGAAAGCAGGGTATCTTCCGTGTAGGATTTTGGCGGTGCGGTGAAATGCTCGGTGACGGCGGCAGTTACCTTGTCAAAGGTCTGGCTCTCGGTGATCTCCGGCAGTTCACGCGCAGGCTCCGGGGCGGTGTCGTCGGCGTCTGTTTTGAACGACGCCTTAAAGCGGCGGTCAAGCTCTTTCCAGCCGGGGGTCAGGATGGTCTTTCCCTTGGCGGTAAAGGTGTCCCCGGCACAGGTGAATGTAGCGGTGACAGCCTCGTACACATGGGGCGCGGCCACGGCGCACAACAGCTTGCAGCACACAAGGGACAACAGTTTCTTTTCCCCCTCGGCCAGCCCGTCAAAGCCTTTCTGCACAAATTCCATTGTCGGGACAATGGCGTGGTGGTCGCTTACCTTTTTGCTGTTCAGCACCCGGCCAAACTGCGGGGACAAGTCAAGCCCCGCCGCAAAGGGAAGCAGCGGCCACAGGCCGGACACAAGGCTTTCCGCCGTTGGCAGCATATCATCGGTCAAATACTGGCTGTCGGTGCGGGGATAGGTCAGCAGCTTCTTTTCGTAAAGCTGCTGGGCATAGTCAAGGGTCTGCTTGGCGGTAAATCCAAACAGGCGGTTTGCCTCCCGCTGCAAGGTGGTGAGGTCATAGAGGCGGGGCGGCTGCTCCGTCTTTTTCTCCCGTGTTACCGACACACAAACGGCCTGCGCCGTTTCACAGGCGGCTTTCAGGGCCTTGGCGTCGTCTGCGTTTCTCATGCGTTCACTGGCCGCCTCCATGCCGCCCGCCGCGATCTGGACGATGTGGTATTTCTCTTTCTGAAAGCTACTGATCTTGGCCTCCCGGTCAACCAGCATTTTTAAGGTCGGCGTCTGGACACGGCCCACGGTCAGGGTCTTGTGGTAGAGGATGGAGAACAGCCGGGTCGCGTTGATCCCCACCAGCCAATCCGCCTGCGCCCGGCAAAGGGCCGACTGATACAGGTTGTCATAATCGGTTCCCGGTTTCAGGTGGGCGAAGCCGTCCTTGATTGCTGCGTCCTCCATGCTGGAAATCCAAAGGCGCTGAAACGGTTTCTTGCAGCCCGCCATCTGGTAGACGAAACGGAAAATCAATTCCCCCTCGCGCCCGGCGTCGGTGGCGCACACAAGGCCGGTGACATCGGGGCGCTCCATCAAAGAACGCAGGGTGTCAAACTGCTTTTTCTTATCGTCGGGAATGATGTACTGCCATTCCTGCGGCAGAATCGGCAGGTCGTCATAGCGCCATTTTTTGAAACGCTCGTCATAAGCCCCGGCGTCGGCAAGGGAAACAAGGTGGCCGATACACCAGCTCACCAGATAGCCGTTCCCCTCCATGTAGCCGTCCTGTTTCTTATCCGCGCCGATCACGCCCGCAATGCTGCGGGCGACGCTTGGTTTCTCTGCAATTACTAACTGATAGCTCATACTTCGTCCTCCTTATTTCCATCTTCACTTGTCATATCCTCGTCCGGCTCCGGGGCTTCGTCCTCGTCGTCCTCGTCCTCGCCAAAGTCATACTCGGCCAGATCGTCATTTCCTGTGGTGTCGGCTTTTTCCTTTTTGAATTTCAGGAAGTAGAGGGCTGCGCCGCCGCCCAGCAGCACCACCACAAAGAACACCACAAGGCCGCCCATGCCGCTTGGCTTTTCCTCCTGCGGCTTTTCTTCCTCCGGCTGGGGCTTCGGCTCCGGCCCGTTGCAGGCGGTCAGGTTGTTTTTGCAGACCGGGCAGGCCGTATTGACGGCCCCGGCTTGACATTTGGCCGTACAGGTGCAGACCTCCGGCTCTTTTTTCCCGTGCTCCAACAAGGCTTGCAGGTCGGCGTCATCCACTTGGTTGAGGAAATGTACCGCCGTTTCCTTGTCCTCGTTGGCCCGGTCGATCAGGATATAAAAATAATTCCCGGCCTTGGTGGTAACGGTGATAAGCTGCTTATCCCCGAAAAAATCATCCACCAGCGTAGCGTTGCCCTGCGGGGTGACGGGTACGCCCTCCGGCTCCATGCCGCCGGTGGTAGGTTCTTCGGTTTCCTCCGGCACTTCTGCGGGGGCCTCGGTGGTTTCCGGCAGCGGCACAGGGTCAGGGTCAGCGCCTCCGGCGTAGGCGGTAACGGTCGTGGTCGTCATGCAGAGCGCAGCGGCCACAGCCAGCGTCAAAGTGCGGAACAGTTTAGATTTCTTCATGGGCGCTGTCCTCCTGTTCAAAGTCCGGGATCGGGGCCGGGGCCGCCTGCAACGCGCCGCCGCGCACAAAGGCGGCGAACTCCTGCGGGGTCATGTTGAGGCCGCGCACAAGCTGGACGATCTGCAAGTTTTCCTGTTCGGTCTTGGCTGCTTCCAGCTCCCGAAGCTGCTTTTGCAGCTCCGCGATCTTGCCCTTGTTTTTCTCAATATCCTTTTCAATGCGCTCCAATTTGTTCATTGCCATAGTGATTTACTCCTTTCCAAATCGTTCCTGCCATGAGTAGTTGCGTCCCAATCCTTTTATGGTTTTTAGGTTGGGCATGGCGTTGGCTTCCAGCTCCAGCGCACGCTGATACAAGGCGGGATCGTGTTCTTTCAGATTCAAAATTTCCGGCTGCTTCATGCTGGGGCAAAAAAAGCAGGAGGATTTGCCCGGCTGCGGCAATCCTGCCGCCTGAATCACCCGGACGCAATCGCTCCTGTCCCAGCCCCATTCTTCAATCAGGGGATAATGGTTGTAATATTTCTTGTCAGCTTCATCAATTTTGCGGGAACGCAGATACCGCCGCATTTCCCCGGCGTCAAAACCGATAAAGCGGTTGACTTTGCCGCCGCTGGCCCAAACCTCCCGGCAGGGTGCGTAGTGGTTGCAGAATTTTTCCTGCGGCCCGATCTTGTGCTTGAGGGAACACCGCTTATGCCCGTAGGCAATGGACGGCAGGGTGCAGGAACGCAGACATTCCATTTCAAGGGTCAGGCGGTTGCCCGCCCGGTCAACCTTTTCCACGGTGGTGATCTGCGGCATACCATGTTCAGACAGCCATTGATTCATGTACTGGATAAACTGATAGGTATGAGGATGTTCCGCCCCGGTGTCTGCAAACAGAATCAGGTCAACCGGGATGTTGTGCTGATAAAGCCCGACAAGCAAGGCGGCACTGTTCGTACCGCCTCCAAAAGAAACAATGTTGATAGGCCCTCCTTTCTGGCGTTTAAGGCAAACGCCCGTAACAATAAAAATGCTGCTGCCAGTAGCTTGAATTGAGGTTCGTGTAGGAAATAGGGTCGCCGCAGTGCAGCATGACCGAATTTCCCACATACAGCCCCACATGGGACATCCCAGCAGTGTCATAAGTGCCGACGAAAAATACAAGGTCGCCGGGCTTGGCCTGCTCCGGGGAAACGGGGGTGCAGATGTTGTAAAGCCCCTGCGCCGTCTGGCGTCCCACATTCCAGCCGGAATGATTGATGACCCAGCTAATGAAGCCGGAACAATCAAAGCTGGTGCTTGGGGAGCTGCCGCCCCACACATAGGGATAGCCCACATACTTTTCCGCCTCGGCAATCATGGCGGCAAAGGCTTCGTCCTTTAGCGCCTCCGGGGGGATTTCATAGTAGGTCGGCTCTTTCGGGGTGGAGGCGTGGGGATAGCTGCCGTTTGGGAACAGGTCTGGCCGGTTGCCCAAAGTCTGCATATAGGCAGCATAAAAGCCCATCTGTTCCTCGGTGAGAATGTAGATGGGCAGGTGGGACAGGTCAAAGTTTTCCAGCTTCACATTGCAGATATAGTAGGTGTAGGGGACTTCCACGGTGTAGGTGTTTCCCTCGCTGTCCGTCCTCGTTTCGGTGCGGTAGCGGGTTTCCGTTTCGATGGTCTGGGTCAGGATGTACTGCTTTTCAAAGAGCATGGCAAGGTCGCCCTGTACCTCCCCCAAAGTGAACACGCCGTTATGCAGCGCGGAGAGGATGGAGGTCAGCACATAGGGGTCATGCTTGATCTCGTCCAGATCGAAACGGTATTCGTCATAGCCGGGGTGCAGGCTTTCGTAGTTGTCAAGTTCGTGCTGCAAGTCTGCTTCCAGCGCGGCATAGGCGGCTTCGGCTCCCAGCATATCGCTGTCCTCGGAGAGATAGGAGGTGGCGGCAAGGACCGTTCCAGTGCTGCCAAACATGGCGGTGCAGGATTGCAGGCCGCCCATCACCAGCAGGAGCATGAGGCCCACGCCGCCGACGATCAGCGCCCCTTTCCAGTGCCGGGCGGCAAAGGACGCGGCCTGTCTGCTTTTCTCTGCGGCTTTCTTGGCTGCGGCAGCCGTGGTCTTGGCGGTGCTTGCCGCCCCCTGTGCGGTCTGGCCCGCCGCCCTTGCTGCCTTGGCATATTTCCGCCTGTCTCTTATACACATCTCCGAGCCCACGAGACGGAGCTACATCTCGT
>ENA-UAJF01000627-UAJF01000627.1-human-gut-metagenome-genome-assembly--contig:-NODE-627-length-8116-cov-4.676467_pt1 | contig 8116 bp, 6 predicted proteins | sample MGYA00244428_ERZ654411 | MGnify/ENA primary metagenome ERZ654411 (study PRJEB26926, sample SAMN06165282) | human gut metagenome | biome: ENVO:00009003; feature: ENVO:2100002; material: ENVO:00002003...
TGGGCTCGGAGATGTGTATAAGAGACAGGATCTGATCAATGTGTACCATGTATCTCCTACAGCAGTACAGAAGAATGCAATGCCAAGCGCAGCAACAGCACTGGCTGCAAAACAGACAGCAATGTACATTGACGGAAGCTGGAACCATCTGGATCTTATGAATTCCGGATGCAACTGGGGCGTAGGTGTTCTCCCAATTGATGAAAACTATACTACTTTCTTTGATGGTGGTTCTTTGATTATATTCAAGAGTACAAAGCATCTGGAGGCTTCCGAAAAACTTTATCTGTGGCTTACAAATCCAGAAAGTTCAGAAAGAATCACAGAATTATACAGAACTTTATGGATGCCTGTACAGACAGAATATTATACTGATCCGGATAAGATTGATTTCTGGGCATCTGAAGAATTGCCTGCAAGACCAGAGGGCTTTCAGGACGCTATTGTAAAGGCAACTTATGATCATGCAGTAGTGGCAACCGAAATTAACGTAAAGAATTTTAATGAGATTAATACATTAGTGGGTTCTGCACTGGAACAGGTGTGGTCTGGAAAGAAAACAGCAGAAGAAGCAATGACAGAAGTAAAAAGCCAGACGGATTCTTTGGTAGAAGGAACCTATTCAGGAGAACGTTCTTAAAGTATTCAAGTGAAAGGCTGCTTTTGGCAGCCTTTCCTGATTGAAATAGCTATAATGCCAGAAAGGAATAAATATGCAGACGAAAATAAAGTATAAAGTGACAAATCGCGAGAAAAGAGAAAATCGTTGGGGAATTTTATTCAGTCTTCCCTGTATTCTGGGATTTTTGATTTTTGCATTGCTTCCGATGGCAGTCAGTCTGGGATTGAGTTTTACAAATTTTAATTTTACAACAGGCGGACAGTTTATAGGAATCAGCAACTATAAAAATCTGTTCAGTGGAAGTGATCCGTATTTTTATAAATCATTACTTGTAACAGTAATTTATGTTGCGCTTTCTGTACCGACAGCTATCATAGTTTCTTTTTTTATAGCAATGCTGTTAAATACAAATGTAAAAGGAAAAGGATTTTTCAGAACAATCTTTTATCTTCCAACTGTAGTTCCGATCGTAGCAATGGCAGCGATCTGGATGTGGATTTTCAATCCGGACATGGGATTGGCAAACAATATTTTAAAGGCAATGCATTTACCGGTAAGCACATGGCTTTCAGGTGAAAGTTCAGTTATTCCCACACTGGTTTTTATTAATCTGTGGACTACCGGATCTACAATGGTAATTTTCCTTGCCGGAATGCAGGATGTACCGAGACAGCTTCTGGAAGCAGTTGAGATTGATGGAGGCGGATTCTGGGCAAAGCTGCTTCATGTTACGATTCCTATGATGACTCCTACAATTTTTTATAATGTGGTAATGGGAATCATCAATGGATTCCAGATATTTACCCAGTCTTATGTTATGACACAGGGTGGACCAAACAATTCCAGTTTGTTCTATGTATACTATCTGTACAGAGAAGCATTTGAGTTTGGAAGAATGGGAAATGCCTGTGCAGTTGCCTGGGTATTGTTCCTGATCATTATGGTGCTGACTGCAGTCATATTTAAGTTTTCCAACCGTTGGGTTTATTATGGAGGAGAATGAATATGAAGAATACAAAGAAAATTATTTCAAAAATTCTAATATATTTTGTGCTGATTTTAGGCGTTTTGTTTTGTCTGGTTCCTTTGTACTGGATGATCAGAAGTTCACTGATGAACACAGTGGAAGTGTTTATGATGCCGCCTCGCTGGATTCCTTCTAAATTTATGTGGGAAAACTATCAGGAAGTTTTTGATACACTTCCCTTTGGAAAATATTTCCTGAATTCATTTATTGTAACCGGAGGATGTGTAGTGGGAACAATGCTTACCAGTTCCATCTGTGCATATGGATTGGCAAGAATTAAATGGAGAGGCAGAAATGTGGTATTTGCCTGCATCATCAGCAGTATGATGCTTCCATTTGCGGTTACTTTGATTCCTACATTTCTGATGTGGAGAACTATTGGAATAACAGACAGCTTTATTCCACTGATTGTTCCGGCATGGTTTGGAGGCGGTGCATTTTACATATTCCTGCTTCGTCAGTTTTATCTGGGAATCCCGAAGGATTTTGATGAGGCAGCATATCTGGACGGTGCTTCCCATATTCAGATTTTTACAAAAATTATCCTGCCAATTACAAAACCGGCCCTGGCTGTTGTAGGTATGTTTGCGTTTTTAAATTCCTGGAATGATTTCCTGGGTCCGCTTGTATATTTAAATTCTGAGAAAAAATATACAGTTGCACTGGGACTTCAGTTGTTTACTGGTTCTTACAGAGGTGAATGGAATTTAATGATGGCAGCAGCCTGCCTGGTGCTTGCACCTGTTGTGGTTGTATTTGCCATTGGCCAGAAGTATCTTGTTGAGGGTGTAACAATGTCTGGTGTGAAAGGCTAAGAATAGGAGGAAAAACAATGCATTTAAGAGGAAATGTGATTTATAATACATGGGAAAATTTCTGGAAAAAGGCATATAAGTCTTCTTATTTCAGAGCACAGTATGATGAAACTTCGGAGCGCACAGACTGGTCATTAAGTGAGAGACAGCTATTTACACAGTCAAATGGAAGAACACTTTTGGGCCAGGATACCATGGGCAGACTGCACTTTTTGTGCACTCCTCATGATAAAATTTATGCAGTACCATCCGGAGGAACAGATCTGGGAGGACAGTTTAAAGGATACATAGGTCAGTATTATCAGAATGATACAGCATTACTTCTTGGAAAAATGAAATATGATCTGGAGCTGGACAATGGTCTGATGATCTCAGGTGCAAATAAGCAGTCATGGACAACTTATTATGATGATTTTCTTCCGGTTACTGCTACAGAGCATCCGGAACTGGAAACCAGAATATTCTCTTTTGCGCCGATTCTGGAGAAAGAAGCAGTTCCGGCATCATCAATCCATCCGGTTCCGGGACCTGCAGGAGCATTCTACTGTATAGAAGTAAAAAATACTTCCGGATGCAAGATTAAAGGAAAACTTCGTCTGTCATTTGACCAGAAGTTTGTAAATCAGTTTGAGCATTATGGGAAATATTTCGATGATTATACAGTAACACCATATAAATCAGAATGGGATCAGAAACTGCTGGTATTATGGCACCCGGAAGCCTGTGCAGCAATTCAGCTTCTGGATTCCGTATGTGAAGGCCAGGGAGATAATCCCAGAATTTATGTACCATTTGAATTAAAAGCAAATGAAAGCAGAACATTTACAACAGTAATTGCTCTTACTCCAAAGAGAGAAGAGATTTATTCTGCCCTTGGAACACTGTATCAACATACACCGCTGGAATGGTTGAATGTTACTGATGATTTCTGGAAAGAAAGATTTGGAAAAATCACTACAGATATTCGGGAAAACCAGGAGGCTGGTGAGAAATACCGTGATATGCAGGTACGGTTTATTCTTGATAATTTTAACTGTCTTTCTTTCAGAGAAGATGGAAGTCTTCTGACCAACTGGCAGGGGGCACCGTCCCATAGTCTTTCGAGGCTCTGGGGAATTGATATTACTCCTGATGTGGTAAGTGTTATGTATGCAGTACCTGAGGTGGGAAAAAGTGCAATGTTTTATCTGGCAGAAAGAAACCGGCCACGTTACAGTCTGTATTCGGATCATAGTATGTTTTACTATATTTCTCTGCTTGTAATAGCAGGAAAATATCTGGAGCTGACAGGAGATGAGAAATTCTTCAGAGATCATCCGGAACTGGTTGCTGCTATTGATGAGATCTACAATGGAATGATGAAGCATAAACATAAAGAAAAAGCACTGATTTCTAGCAGATACGCCAGCGATCTTATTGTATTCCGCAAGTATGATTATGGTGCAAATGTACAGTGTTATTATGCGTTGAAATCTTACAGAAGAATTCTGAAACTTCTGGAACGGGATGCGACAGATGTGGACAGATTTATGGAACAGATGAAAGCAGACATGAAAGAACTGATGGAAGGTAGCGGACCATTCGGCAGACAGATTACAGGCGGAAACAACTTAGGTGAGAATGAGGAACGCTTCTACATCCAGGATGATCTGAATTATTATGGCGGTGAGGATACTGCTACAGTTATGGCACCTTTGTATGGACTGTATGAGTTTGATTATGAGCCATATGTAAACCTTCACAGATATGCACGTTCTATGTATATCACAAACTATGATCCGGAATTCCAGACAATGCGTGAATTACATTTTGGCATGAATCCATCTGCAACAGGCTGTACTTTAAAACTTGGCGGAAGTCTTACCAGACAGGAAATGCTTGATAACCTGAATCTCCTTTACGAACGTCTGGATGAAACAGGCTCACTTTTCTGGTGGCCAAGAGCAACAAATAAGAAAAGATGCCTGACTAGATGCAGCCAGGGACAGGGTGCATGGATTCAGCAGAGTGTTGAGCAGTGGTTTGGCCTCAGAATGGATGGAACACAGAAAACGCTGGTCATCAAGCCACAGGGCTTGCTTTCTGGTTATAAACTTCAGAAAACACATCTTGGAGCTTATGTCTTTGATATTGAATATAGAGAAGAAAAAGGAAAAACTGTTATTAATATTAAAAACTATAATGAGGAAGCAATAAAGGTTATTTTTGAAGTACGTAAGTACGGTGCAGGTGCACAGGGAGAATGTATAAGAGCAGAGGAATTGGTACTGGCTGGAGCTTTTGTTGAGAAAGAGTTTGCTACAGAGACAATGGCTGTACAGGAAACGGATATTGCAGGAGCTGAGTGCAGCACAATGACAGAGGATGGAATTTTGTTCAGTCCATATGGAATTATTATGCCTAAACTTTATAATTCAGACTGTGGAATCTTTTTGTTCCGTTATCTGATCAGCCAGTCAACAGACACAGAATGGAAAAATGCAGAAGTGAAGATAGAAGTTCCTGATGGATGGAAAGTGCAGTATAAACAATTCTATCACTGGGATTATCAACCTGTATTTTCAGACAATAAGGCAGTATGCATGGTGGGAGAAGTACCACAGAATACCCATAAGGTAGCTGGTTTTTACATCAGTTTGCCAGATGAACTGGCAGGAGGCGAGAAGAGCGTGATGCTGTCAGAGCATCCTTTCCCTCAGGATACACAGCATAAAATGAAACAGGTAACCCTGTATGTGGAGGGACAGAAAACACAGGTAGCAGGAGTGATCCGTGCAAGTCTTGAGACGGATGGAAAACAGTGTAAAGTTTCGGAAATACCGGTATTGATTCTTTCTAAGGAAGACTATGCCAATGCATTGGATAAGATGTATCACGGAACAAAAAAATAGGATTTGTAAAGACAGGTGTGCAATTGTTCATGCACACCTGTTGTGCTATAATCAAAACGTATATATCAGACAGAACAGGAGATAAAATGTACAATATATTAGTAGTAGATGATGAGCGAATTCACAGAGAAGGACTTATTATGCTTCTTGAAAAAATATGTCCGGATGATATGCTGTGGGAAGCATCAAATGGTCAGGAAGCAATGGAAATCATGAATAATATTTCCTGTGAGATTGTGATCAGTGATATACGTATGGCAGAGATGGACGGCTTACAGCTGCAAAAAAAAGTAAAGACAGATTATCCAGAAACTGCATTTGTGATTGTAAGTGGATATGCAGATTTTTCTTATGCAAGAGAGGCATTACAGTTTCATGCAAGTGATTATCTGCTAAAGCCTGTAGATGCAGAAGAACTAAAACAGGCCATTAAGAAAATAAAGAAATCAAAAAATCAGGATCAGGTTCAAAAACAAAAAGTAGATCAGATGGAACGACGATTGAAGGAATCTGCATATGGATATATGGAGTGGCTTCTGAATCAGTATATCCACCATACACGACGTAAGGTATGGGAGCCCTTAAGTGAGATGTTTCCTCTGAGACAGGAAGGCTATCTGATGTTGATCCGGATCAATAAGCAGCATCTGATTCTTAATGAAGAGATGAAACGGGAGATAGGGTATTTTATAAAAAAACATCTGACAGATACATCGTCAATTACATTTCAGGTCAACGGAACAGAAAATCTGCTGGCTGTGTTGGCCTTGTCAGGATCAAGAATTGAACAGGAACAGATCACTCAGATAGAGGAGTTTATTCAAAATATCCTGGTACTTGAGAAAAACAGAATTTATTTTGCAGTCAGCTCTCTGTATCCGGATATGGAAAGCTGCGGAAAAAAGGCATATGAAGAGGCTATGGCCGCGATGAAGTATTCTTTTTATGAAGAAGAAAGATATTTGCAGGCAGAGAAATATCTGTCTGATGAAAAGCAGGAGGACTCTGTAGGCAGTGAAGCAATTCTGAATTCTATAAAAGAAGGAAATCTGGAAAAAAGCGAAGCAATTTTTGAAAAAATAACAGAGGTTCTGTCAGAGCATAAAAGTGTTCAGCCGGATATTTTTAAAAGAAAAATCGTATTCTTTTTTTTCAGAATATTACGTTATATGGAGCCTTATCTGAAAGCTGAACACTTGTCAGAATTAAATGCATTGGATAATCGTCTGATCGAAAGTCAATGGTATTCTGAATTGAAAAAAAGGTCAGCGGAATTAATAAAAAATATAATCGCTTTCCGGGAAATAGCAGATTCGCAGGAGACAGATCCTTTGGATGAAAGCAGAAAGTATATAGAGGAACATTATCGGGACGAGATCAGTCTGGAAAGAATTGCAACATTGTATCATTTTAATGCTTCGTATTTCAGTACTTTATTTAAGCAGAGATTCGGAATTTCCTTTTCTGAATATCTGTCAGATATTCGTATGGAGAAAGCAGAGGATCTTTTGAAAACATCTTCCGACAAGGTAAGGGAGATTGCATTGGAAGTAGGGTATAAGGATCCCAATTATTTTAACAGGGCATTTAAGAAACGTCATAATATGACACCTGAAGAATTTCGCAAAAGAGTTGGGTGATGATGGAAAAATTAAAATATACAAAATTTAAAACTCTGCTGATTAGTTCATTTATTTGTATTTCCATTATTCCCGAAACGAGTTGTCAAGGACTTTTTAATCAAATTCACAGAAAAGCCACAAAAAAGTGCCAGAAGCAGATTTTAGCTCCTGACACTTTTGCGGATGGGTTATTTGCTCCTGCTTAACAGTTCGTCGCAAAGATACGCATATTCCGGCAGTTGGCCGATATAGGGTTTCCAGCGCCGCTTAATCTCGGCCAGTTCCAGCGGATCGGCGTCCTCGAAGTCATGGTCGTTTCCGGTCATTCCAAAAACATCCAGTGCTATATCATTCAAGCACTCATAACAAAGGCCAGCAGCGGACTCTATCCAGTTGCCGGTATCAATATAGACTGGGTCGATAGATATTGCCAGCCACACATAGCCGACCTTGTCCGACCAAACCAAATCATAAGCAGTCATTTGTTGGATGTGTTTCTCGAACACTTTACGGACGCGCTCAATCTCATTTTTCTCTTTTTCTGTGTACAGCATTTTCATGTCCTCCTTGGCTAAAAGTTTTGGTGTGTACCATCATCAGTTTAACACAAGGCGGCTGGCTTTATCAGCCGGTCACATCTGCTGTATCTCGTTTTTGAGCATACGCTTGATTTTGTCGCTCATGGTTTCAGTGCTGGTATCGCTGAAATGGACGCGCACCTTGTAGGTGGTCTTGCCGATTTTTTTTACCAGCGCGGGGGCGTCCTCCGGCGCTCTGGCCGGAGTGGTGTCTGCGGTCTGCATGGTACGGGTTTCTTCGCTCATGGCGCTCCTTTCTCCGGGCGGGGCTGCGCCGTCCGGCAAAAAATTACTCATGCTTACGGTTTACAATGTCTTTCGCCGCCTGCTTGGTGGCTCCGGCGTTTTCCTCCCGGAAGTTCTTCCCGGCAAAGAGGATCGGGGCGCACCGTTCCAGGATACGGTCATAGATACGGGCGTGGGCCAGGTCGGGCGGGTTCTTGAGTTCGTCCAGCTTCAAGTTGGTGGTGATTATCATGGGCCTGCGGCTGCGGTAGCGGCTGTCAATGACGAAAAACATCTGCTCCATCGCATACTCGGTACTGCGCTCCACACCCAAAT
>ENA-UAJF01000638-UAJF01000638.1-human-gut-metagenome-genome-assembly--contig:-NODE-638-length-8017-cov-3.486938_pt1 | contig 8017 bp, 5 predicted proteins | sample MGYA00244428_ERZ654411 | MGnify/ENA primary metagenome ERZ654411 (study PRJEB26926, sample SAMN06165282) | human gut metagenome | biome: ENVO:00009003; feature: ENVO:2100002; material: ENVO:00002003...
ATGTAGCTCCGTCTCGTGGGCTCGGAGATGTGTATAAGAGACAGGAATGTAGATCATGGCATTGAAATATCCGTTCCATAACGGCATCGCGCACCACAGGCAGAGCACTGCGATAATCGCTTTTGACAGCGGTACAACGATCTTGATAAAAAACTTGAAGTCCGAACAACCATCCAACTCTGCTGCCTCCAGAAGCTCCTTGGGGATCGACTGCTTGAAAAAGGTTCTGGCAACGACCACGTTATAGGCGCTGACACAACCGGGCAGGATCACCGCCCACATCGTATTCAGCAGATGCAAATTCTTGACCAGCAGATAACTGGGGATCATGCCTCCGGAGAACATCATGGTAAACACAAACAACAGTGTGAATCCCTTCCGCCCTCTGAAATCATCTCTGGACAGCGGATATGCCGCCAGCAGCGTCATCACCAGACTGATCACTACACCAATAAAAGTGTAAATAATCGTGTTTTTATATCCGACCCAGATAGAAGTATATCCAAATACCGTCTTATATCCTTCAAAAGTAAAATCCACTGGTAACAGACGCACCTTTCCCCCCATCAACGCATCTCCCGAGCTGAAAGAGCAGCTTACCACATAGATCAGAGGATACAGGACAATGACTGCGAAGATCAGAAGAAGTATATTGTTGATAAAGTACACGACTTTATCCTGCGTAATTCCTTTCTTTTCCATAATCGTCTTCCTGCCTCCTATACAAATCCATTGCCGGATACCTTATCCGCCACTTTATTCGCTCCCAGTACGAGGATCAGTCCCACCAGTGACTGGAAGAGTCCGATCGCCGTAGAATACGAGAAATCGGGGAACGAGGAAACCAGTGACACCTTGTAGGCATAGGTATTGATGACCTCGGATGCGCTCAGGTTGTTCTGGTTCTGCATCGCCAGCACTTTTTCGGATCCTACATTCAGAATGCTTCCCATATTCAGGATCAGCATAATGACTGCTGTCGGAATCACCTCCGGCAGATCAATATAGCGGATCCGCTGAAATAACGTTGCGCCGTCGATGATCGCCGCCTCATGGAGCTGCATATCTACGCCTGCCAGCGTCGCCATATAGATGATGGCTCCGTATCCGGCTCCCTGCCAGACACCACTCCATACATACAGAGACGGGAATGCGGATGCGCTGCCCATGATGTTAAGACCGAACGTATCATATAAGAAGCTTCCGATCACACCGATTCTGGTATCCAGCACCAGTTTGATGATACCTACAAACACGACAGTAGAGATAAAATAGGGACAATAGGTAATCATCTGTACGGTTTTCCGGTACTTTACATTTCTTGCATAGTTCAGACACAATGCCAGGATGATCGAGCAGGGGGTAGATACTAACAGGGAATACAGGGACAGGGTCAACGTATTCCGTATACACTCCCAGAAGTTATAATTTTTGAAAAACTTGATAAAATTGTAGAACCCGTGGTTTTTCGCCCATGCGCTCCCCCAGATTCCCTGCGATACCTTGTAATCCTTGAAAGCGATCAGGATACCGTACATCGGTCCATATGCGAAGATCAACAGCATAATGATCGGTGGCAGGATCATCAGATATAATTGCCAGTGCCCCTGCAGATATTTCAACAGGCTTTTTTTAGAGGAGGCTCCGGCTGATTTTTTTTGTGCGATTGCCATCTCCCACAACTCTCCTTTCTCTTTTTCTTTTTGTTTTTTGTTTGGCAGCTTTTTGTCTGCCCTCCTGATAGCCCGATTAAAACACACCCCATATGGTGTTGTATATATCCATCTCTTTTTGACGCATATGCAAAACTTCCTCCCCAAAAAAGGCGCAAAAAAATTGCATATTCATTTACTTAAAATGAATATGCAATCCTTTCAATATGTCCGAAAACCCTTATTTTTCCTGGGTTTTCCATTCCGTCGTGCTCATACCGGTCACTCTCTTGAACGCCCGGCAGAAGGAATTCTCCGAAGTGTATCCCGTCCGCTGTGTGATCTCCCGTATGGTCATGGATGTTGTACTCAGCAGCTGTTTTGCCTGCTCCATTCGAAGCTGTTCCACGTAGGAGGAGAACTTTACTCCCGTTTCCTGTTTGAAGAGTGTGGACAGATATCCCTCACTTACCTGCATGGCTTCCGCCGTACTCGTCAGCGACAGATCCTGATCTGCATAGTGGAGGTTCAAATAGGCGATCACTGCGGACAGCTCCACGACCTTGCCGTTTTTCCGCTCGTATACCTTCTGTCCCAGCTCCAGATACAGATTCCTCGTGATCCGGATCCGCTCCAGCATATCGTCATTATGATTGCGCTCCAGTCTCTGGCAGAATTCCTGATATTCGTTGTCGGATACCCGCAGGATATCCATGATCCGTACCAGATTGATCTGCAGCTCATCCAGCAGCAGATTCTGGAGATAGGGATTCAGGCTTCCCTGAATAAAATACTCTTCGATCACATCCGCAAACGTCTGATAGACATTTTCCACATCGCCCTTCAGTACCTGATGGAGCAGCGCACGGCATTTCTCTTCCGTCGGATAGGTATTCACCTGCTTCTGCTTTTCATACCAAATAATATTCCGGGAGCCGTCTTTTTCCTGATAGAGCTGCATCAACATGGCATTTTCATAAGAAATACTGATCTGCGCCAGATCCTCTGCCACGGTTCCGCCGTATACCCCGATCCCGTCTGCCAGCGCTTCCGGCAGCTCCTGTCCCAGCTTTTGTACCAGAGCTTCGGATTGTCTGTGGTATTCCGCCCGCTGCTCTTTCGGCAATTCCATGATCACGATAACTTTGTCTTCACCGGCTGTGATCACCTGTCTGTCCGGGAGGAATTTGCGGATCAGTTCCGTCAGTACGATGGTATACAGATTATGCGCCTGCAAGGGTCCCTCCGGCAGTTGTTCCGTTCTGCCGCGGAACAGCAATACCCAGAATACCTTATCCCGATAGGCAAACTGTACGTAATCCGCATTTTTATAGATATCATCGTCCAGACCGATATTGCCGTACAACAGCTGATAGCTGAACACCTCCTGCAGAAAAGGCTTCTGCTCTTCCATCGCGGTCTGCAGCTCGCTGTTGGCTGTCATAAGTCTCCGGTACGAATTGTGCAGATGGGAAAACATCGTATTTCCATTGACTTCATTATCATTCACCAGTACTTCTTTCAACAGTTCGTTGATCGGTCGCGCTGTCTTATAAGACATCCGGATGCTGAGGATGATTCCCACCAGTCCGGCGAAGAGGATCAGCAGCACCATATACAGCACCGTCTGAAGTCCTCTGACTCTGACGGCAAGGGACGGCTGCAGGAAGGAATATGTCAATCCCGTGCGTTCCGAAGTGGCGGACAACAGCAGATACTGCTCGCCCTGATAACGAATATATTTGCAATGTACGCCGTCATAATCCTTTTCCCGACCGGAGGCTGCGAGGAGTTCCTCCGTCTCCTGTGCATCAATCATTCCTTCACAATATAACAGCTTCCCCTGGTCATTTTGGATCATCTGTGCCGTATCCTCTGCCAGTGTCGGCATCAATGCTTCCACCGCAGCCTTGCGGATACAGACTCTGACCAGACTGTTGTCTTCAAAGGAATATGACGGAAGCGGGACATCGTAGGTCATCATCTCTTCGGTGATGCCTGCCTGTCCGAAGAGATATTCACGGCTTGCGAGAATACCGTATTGTCTGTTCATCCCGGTCTTATTCTGCAGCCACTCCTCATAGGTATCATATTGCTGTTCATGAAAATACAGCTCATAAAAGTCCGGATAAGTGTACGCAATGTTCCTGTTGATCACCAGCTGGCTTTGATCAAAGAAAATAAAATATCCGTAGATATTTTCATTTGTATAGGAAATATCCGGCAATGTCCTCTGCAGCTCTATAATACTGTAGGTATTCGGATATTGCAGCGCGTCTGCCTTGCCGGTAAAATTCTGCACCGCTACATTATTAAGGATCATACTGCCGACGCCTTCCGCCTCTTCCAGCAGCGTGTCCACCGATGTCTCCGAATAGCGGAGCTTTTCCACCGCCTGAAGCGTATCGTCTCGCTCCAGGATGCTGATCACCCGCCCGCAGTACAGAGAGCAGATGATCAACGGTATGATCAATACGATCAAATAAGTTCTCAGATAGCTGAATACGATTGTATTTTCCGAACGCCTGTCACTGTTTCTCTTCATAATCCACCCATATCAAAAGCTTATTTTAGTTCTGCTTTTTCTGTGTACTATTTTACTATATGCATCTGACACACGCAAGCTGGAAAAGGGGGCGTCTTTTACTCCTGCAACTGTCCGTCCACGATGCGGACAATTTGCTTCGCGGACTGGGCAACGCCCAGGTCGTGGGTGATCATGACGATGGTGTTGCCCATATCGTTCAGTTCCCGGAACAGCTTCAGTACTTCCTTACCGCTGGTCTGATCCAGTGCACCGGTAGGCTCATCCGCCAGAAGGATCGCCGGCTGTCCCACCAGTGCTCTGGCAATGGATACTCTCTGCTTCTGTCCGCCGGACAATTCGTTGGGCTTATGTCCGATACGATGATCCAGCCCCAGCAGTTTGATCGTATTTTTACACTTTTCTTCTGCTTCCTCGTGGGTCATGCCGCGCATCAGCAGGGGCATGATAATATTCTGCATGACATTATAGGTCGGGATCAGCTGATAGTTCTGGAAAATGAACCCGATCTTTTGGTTGCGCACCATGGTCAGATCGTCCTCTTTGGTCTCGTGGATTGCCATGCCATCCAGATAATATTCCCCACTGTCCATCACATCCATACAGCCGATCATATTCATTAACGTAGTCTTACCGGAACCGGAAGGGCCTAAGATTGCCACATATTCTCCCTTATTTACCTGAAAATTGATGTCCTTCAAAATCGGCAGACGCTCCTCTCCCAGCATATAGCCTTTATTTATATTTTTCATGGTGATCATTGCGTTTTCCATCATAATCCTTACACCTTTCGCACTACTCCTGATTTAAAGCTTCTACGGGAATCAGTCTCGATGCCTTATACGCCGGATAGAAGCCGAAGATACTTCCGGTGAAGACACCAAACAACAGCGACAATACTGCACCTTGTACCGACAGGGACACTCTCACGTTGAACAACTGCACTAACGGGGTGATTCCAAGCGCCACCAATACCCCCAGTACCGCTCCTACCAGACTGGTAAAGCTTGCCTCCAATAAAAACTCCAACAGGATATCCTTCCGGGAACAGCCCAGCGCTTTCAAAATACCGATCTCATTGGTACGCTCCTTGATGGATACAAACAGCACGTTCATAATACCGATACCGCCGACGATAAATACGATCACTGCCATAGAGATCAGCAGTAATGTCAAAGTCTCATTGGAAGCGGAGGCTGCCTCCATCTTGCTTCCGGCATCGCTGATGGTAAATGTGGTGTTGGGATAGCTTTCTTTTAAGGCACTCTCCACATCCGTCATTACGGTATCCACCTGATTCACATCCTCCGCAATGACCGTGATGGTTGGACTGATATTCGTACCGGTAATGTATTTGATGCCGGTTTCGTAAGGTACATAGATTGCCGTATCCGGGCTGATGCCGGATGCCACAGTTCCCATCTCGGATAGTACCCCTGACACTATATAGGGGCGCCCATCAATATAGACTATACCGTCATAAGCATCGTAGGCGCTTCCGAAAATTTCCTTTGCCGCGGTGGCACCCAGTACGCACACCTTTTCCTTGCTCTCGTTGTTTTCTTCTGTGAGGAAATCCCCTATGGCCATTTCCAGATTACTGATGGCAGCATAATTGTCCTCCACACCGGCAATGGTGTAATAGGAAGCAGAGGTCATGTCGCCTCCCTCCACCGATGCTGTAGTGGAATAAGAGATCGTAGTTGCAGAGATTCCGGAGACAAAAGTCGCCAGATCATCACAGTCTTCACTGGTCAATGTCACGGCTTCGCTCTCTTCCTCCTGTCCGAATCCGAAGAATCCGCCGAAATCCATGCCACCGCCGGAACCACCAGACGTACCGCCGCCGGAACCTCCTCCGGGTCCTCCGCCCATGTTGGTGACGGTAACGCTTCCTCCACCGCCCGGCATTTCAAAGCTAAAACCGCCGCTGTCACTGCTGTCACAGGAAATATCAATGGCTCCGGCATTCAGGTTCTTGAACTGCTCCGCCACTTCTTCTTTTCCACCGGTACCTATCGCCAGCACCAGCATTATGGTGGCGGATCCCACAACGATACCGATGGAAGTCAGGATCACTTTGAATTTATTCTGTGACAGGTTCAGCCACACCAGACGCAATATTTCGGATAATCTCATATTCTACTTCTTCCCTTCCATTGACCTTACTTTCCCACAGGTCTCCGCTCTACTTCGTAATGCTGCTTTCGATCAATACGGTATCTCCTTCTGCAATATCTCCTGAGATCTCCACGTTAGAACCATCTGACAGTCCTGTCGTTATTTCCTTTTTCACAATGCTGCTATCTGCAGTCTTCACTTTTACATAAGTCTTGTCATCCTCTGTGATAATGGCTCTGCGTGAGACATACAGCACTTCTTCCGTTTGTTCCGTAACGAAAGTCACATCTCCTGTCATGCCCTGGAACAGTCCTGAAACATCCCCTTCTAATGTGACAGTTACGTCATAAGTTATGTTTCCACTGGAATCCGATGTTGCATCTCCGATAGCCGTCACCTTTGCCGTAAAGGTATCTTCCGGATATGCCGTCAATGCAATATTTGCCGCAGATCCCAGAGAGATATTCGTCATGTCATCTTCATCTACTGTTACCGTCATGGTCACTTCGTCCATATCGTATAAGGTAACCAGAGAGGTTCCGGTACTGATTTTGTCTCCGGCCTCCAGCTCCACGCCGGTGATGACACCGTTGTATCTTGCACATACTGCATTACCATCGATATAGGTGCTGAACTCGTTCCATTTTTCCAGTGTCTCATTATAGGTTTCCTGCTGATCGGACAATTCCTGCGCAAGATACCCCAGTGCAATGTCATAGGTCTCCTGTGCGGTATTGTAAGCCAGTGTCCGCAGTTTTTGAGTCTCGGCTGCGGTCAGTTTCCCCTGCTCCAGTTCTCGTTTTGCCTTATTGTAGGCGGTTTCGGCAGTGGTTACATTTTCCTCCGCCTGCTCTACTCTCTGTTCCAGCTCTTCCTTCTGCTGCTCCAGGGAATCTGCCGTGAACTGTGCCTGCTCCGTCAGCTGCGCATAATAGACATATCCGTAAGTATCATCTGCTGCGTCCGTACTGTTCAGGCTGTATTTACAGTTCGATAATACCTGTGCCGCATCCTCATAGGCTGCCGTTACTTCCTCCAGCTGTGCCCGGTAATCTTCCAGGCTGCTCTTCGCCTGCTCCAGTGTGCTCTCCGCAGAATCCACCGTATTCTGAAGCTCCTGCAATGTAGTACTGTACTCGGTGTCAATATAACTGCCGTAAGCAGTGCTGCTGTCATAAGTGTATTTTGCCTGTTGTTTTGACAGGGTCTGGTCGGCTTCCACCGCCTCCAGATCCGCTTTTGCTTTCTCAACGTTAGACTGCAATTCGTCTTCCAGGTCGGAGACGCTGTCTTCTTCCAGCAGGTACAGGGGATCTCCCTCGGACACCTGCTGCCCCACAGAGACCACTACCTCCGCCACGGTCAGAGTAGAATCATCACCGTTGCTGCCAGAGCTGCTGCCTCCCATATTGAAGATCTGCCCAAACATGTCTAAGCCTCCCTGGGCTCCGCCGCCGGAAGCACTCATGCCGCCAAAACCACCAGAACCAGAGCTGCTGCCGGCAGTACTACCGGAGGCGCCGCCAGAGGAACGGCTGCCGGAAGTATCCGTTCTCTGCAGGGCACTCATATCCAGATCAAAGGTCTGATCCACCGTACCGATATCCACAGAGCCGCTCTCCGTCACACCTTTGACCAGTGTCCCATCTGTCTCTTATACACATCTCCGAGCCCACGAGACGGAGCTACATCTCGTATG
>ENA-UAJF01000658-UAJF01000658.1-human-gut-metagenome-genome-assembly--contig:-NODE-658-length-7849-cov-3.167180_pt1 | contig 7849 bp, 7 predicted proteins | sample MGYA00244428_ERZ654411 | MGnify/ENA primary metagenome ERZ654411 (study PRJEB26926, sample SAMN06165282) | human gut metagenome | biome: ENVO:00009003; feature: ENVO:2100002; material: ENVO:00002003...
GAGATGTAGCTCCGTCTCGTGGGCTCGGAGATGTGTATAAGAGACAGGTTCTATGCGGGGATACTGGTGACGGTAAGTCTGCCGCTCAGTCTCAAATACATAGGAAAGTATCTGGAGGCCGTGGAGGAGCATTACCTTCCGGCGGTGATCATATTCGTCATCCTGGGTGTGCTGGCATTATTGTTGGTCAATGAACTGCGCAAGATGTTTGGCACGGTGCTTGCGGAGAACTGCTTTGTACCGGAAAATGTGGCGAGCCTTAGGAGAATGGGAGACTTAAGCTTTTTCATCGCGGCCATGAGCGCTGTGAGATGTGTGGTGTACCTGACCATTGCCATGCTGGTGATCATTCTGGTATTTATCATTGCAGGCATGTTCAGCAAGGTGCTGGCGATGGTATTTGAAGAAGCTGTGCGCTACAAGGAAGAAAACGACTTAACAATCTAAAAGTTCAGTCACGAAGTGATAGAGCGTGTGATACGCGACTATGTAAATGACGCCGGCTGAACGGAAATTCAAAAGTAGAAAGGCATCTATTATGGGAATCATTGTAAATCTGGATGTAATGATGGCAAAGCGGAAGATCAGCCTGACGGAACTGGCGAATCAGGTGGATCTGACCCAGGCCAATCTGTCCATCCTGAAAAATAATAAAGCAAAAGCCATACGTTTCTCTACGCTGGAATCCATCTGCGAGGTGCTGCATTGCCAGCCCGGAGACATTCTGGAATATGTGGAAGATTCAAAAGAAGAGAAAAACAATTAAATCCTGAAAGGGGGAGATCACAATGCAGGAAAATACAGTAGTACAGGAAACAACTTCAGCAAATCAGGGACAGATATCCGGGCAGAATGTAGTCCGGGTGGTAGAAAAGACAGAGACTGCGGAGACAAAGCGCATGAAGGAACATTTTAATTTCTTTGGACCGGTGACGTTTCTCTATGCCGTGTTCTATGCGTTTTGCATGTTTCATAACGGATCGGGAATTACCTTCCCTTTTTTCCTCGCAGGCACTTTACTGTATTTTGTCTTCTCGCTGTCAAAACTGGAGATTACCTTGAAAAAAGGAAGCACCTTTTACATGATCAGCATTCTGCTGCTGGGGATATCCACCTTCTGCACGGACGGATGGGCAATCATCAGCCTGAATAAGCTGGCGGTCTTTTTGCTGGTAATGTGTCTGCTGCTGAATCAATATTTTGATACCACAAAGTGGAAGCTTGGGAAATATGTGGGGAGTATCTGCCAATTGGTGGTTATGAGCTTTGGGGAATTGGGGAAGCCTTTTTCAGATGGCAAAGCCTATTTTCGTGAAAAGGGAAAAGTAAATAAGAAGGTATGGTATGGGCTGCTGGGAGTAGTGATCGCATTGCCGATTGTGCTGATCGCTGCCGGACTGTTAAGCTCTGCCGATGCGGTATTCCGTAAGATGACAACGGATTTCATGAACTGGATCCGCCCGGGCAATATATTCAACGTAGTCATCAGGGTAACATTTCTGTTCTTTACTTCCTATGCACTGACTTCTTATCTGTGTAAGAGAAGCATCCCGGAAGAAGTGAAGGATCGCAGAAAGGGTGAGCCGGTACTGGCAATTACGATTATGTCACTGCTGTCACTATTGTATCTGCTGTTTTCCGGTATTCAGATCTTCGGATTGTTCTTGGGGAAAATGCAGCTGCCGGAGGGCTATACCTATGCACAGTACGCAAGAGAGGGCTTCTTCCAGCTGCTGGCTGTCAGCATTCTGAATCTGATCCTGGTACTGGTGTGCCTCAGCTTTTTTAGGGAAAGTAAGGTACTGAAAGTAATTATGACGATTATGTCATTATGTACTTTTATCATGATCGCATCCAGCGTAATGCGTATGATCATTTACATCCGGTATTATTATCTGACTTTCCTGCGGATCTTCGTATTGTGGATGCTGGCGGTATTATTCGTCATGTTTATCGGAGTACTGATCAACATTTACAGGGAAAGCTTCCCTCTGTTCCGCTATGGTGTCGTGATGGTGACCGTGCTGTATCTGGCATTGTCCTTCAGTCATCCCGACTATATTATAGCCAGAGTGAATATTGCCAATGCACCCGGCGCGGACGGTACAGGCTGGGAAGAATCCGTGGCACAGGATTACGGAGACGATTTTTTCGCCGGACCGTTTTTCCGGGGATCGGAATATAATGACTACTCTTATCTGAGTGATCTCAGTGCGGATGCGGCACCGGTCATTATTCCTTATATGGAGAGCCTTGGGTATGATTTCGGCGCCTATGAACTGGAGAACCCTACGGATATTATGAGCGAGGATACGCAGGCTCAGTGGTGGGGGAGTTATCAGCCGAAGGGATTCGGATATTATTACCTGAACCATAATAAGAAGCGTCTGGAGCAGACATCTCTGCGGACATTTAATATTTCCAGATATATGATGCGGAAACAGATAGAGGCGAGAATCGATGGAAAATAAAGAAATGAATACGGAAAAAATAAAGTTTTATAAAAAGCATCCGGTGTTGCTTGCATGGCTGATTTCTATATTTATCGGACTGGGCTATGCGCTTTTTATGATCATAGCCTCTGTTATTCATTATGAGCAAAGAGATTATGTATGGGAGATCATTAAGGCTTTTACAGAAATGTTTACTTGGGCAATTTTAATGGGAGCGGTACTGGTATTTCCTGTGGTGCTGACGATCAGTGAAGTAATCTGCCTGATCTGTGAGGAACGAGGGCACCCGGTGAAGGGAGACTGGCTGTTTGACCAGCACGTATTTTGGCTGGGCGGATTCTATGAACTTTGTTATTTGGGGTTGATTATGGATGTGACATCCGCTGACTGGCAGACGCAGTTAAGCAATTCCAATAAACATACACCGATTTACAGTGGTTCCATGGTTACTTTTATAGTACTCCTGCTGCTGGCATTTATAGGGTATGAGATACTGCAGAGCATTCCGCTTCGGAAGCTGCCACCCCTTGTGACAGTCCTGTCGATTTCCGCAATGTACCTGGGACTGTTGGAGCTGATCCTGTTCACAGTACAGATATTCAAGCCGACGATTTTGCTTGATGGATATTTGTTATTATTTCCACTGTGTTGTGTGCTGCTGGTGGCGCGACTGCTTCTGAAGAAAATACGGGAGTGGAATGCACTGGTGCAGAATGCGGAGGCGGAACACTTTGGGACGGGGAAGATTTATCAGAATCCCATGCTGCGTTGGTGTGACAGCATATTGAGGAAGGCTGCATGGTGGCCGGTGCTGGGACTGGTATTGATGTTCCCACTGTTGGGGATCCTGATCGCAATCCTCATGCTGTTTGGGCAGGCACCGGATTCTGTGATTAAAGCATTCACGGAGACCAGCGACTGGAATCTGTCTCTCAGGCAGGCACCGCAGAATGTCATGTATGATGAACATTATCTCTGCACGGTAGCTGCCGGCGGTCATGAAAAGGTCGTAAAGCCTATTCGCCTGGGGAGGCGGCATGGGCATGAAGTGATCGTGAACCGTCAGTTGTGCATCGCCAATGCTTTTGAACAGGTGTTGGAAGAACGGACTCCCGGCTTCCACCGGGCGCTACGTCATTTTTATGACACTTACGGGTTCCCTGTGGCGAGACTGATCCACAGTAAATATACGGCAGATGCGGTGTATTTTATCATGAAACCTTTAGAATGGATCTTCCTGTGCGTGCTGTATCTGGCAGATGCACACCCCGAAAACCGTATTGCCGTGCAGTATATCGGGAAAACGGCAGCGCAGGTGGAAGAGTTGTATTTGTAAAAATAGTGGCGTACGATGCAACTATGATGCAATGGTATGTTAAATTCTTTACTGTAATGGACGGGGGAAGCGTTCGGTTACAATAAATACATAAGGAGAGATACAAAATGAGGGGCAAATTAATAGTTATCACAGGAGTTATGGCACTGGGGTTGTCTGCCTGCGGAGCACAGGGGAGTGATCCGGTGGGAGGGAGTAGTAGTTCAGAGGTTATCGTATCCGCAGAGGCTGCGGTAACGGAAGAGAGCACTTCAGAGACTGGTGAATCCATGGAAGCGACAGTATCCACGGAGACTGTTTCCGACACTACGGCATCCACGACAGGTCCTTCTTACGAAGATGAGGACGCATGGCTTCCCTGGGAAGATTATGGAGAATGTTCCAACACGGTAAAAGAATTCTACAATGATAATGAAGAAAAGACCTATTATTTCGAAATAGATGAGTTCTATTTTGCTGATGAAAAGTATGCAAAGGTAAATGATTATCTGCAGCAGATGTATGAGAATTACAGAACCCAGTATGAGGAGGAAGGGGAGAATCACACCGGAGCGTATGAGTTAGTGGATGAAACTCTTTCCGAGGGACAGCGGTATGATGATAATTATCTGGTATTCAATGGCATTACTTTAGCGGATGACGAGTATGTCAGCCTGCATTTTAATGACACGGTTTATTATGCAGGAGCAGCGCATCCATTATCCTATTACATACCCGTGACGATCTCCGTTGCCACCGGCGAAGAAGTCACCCCGGAAGAAGTTTTGGGGAAGACCTGGGACGAGATCCGGGCAGCAGGCTCTATTGAAGAAGAAAATGAAGAAAATTTTAATGCCGATTACGGCTTTTACATCACAGAGAAGGAACTGTGCTATCTCTATCGCACTTATTTCTTTGCAGAAGAGATTCGGATTCCCAGGTAAAAGAACCGGATTGAACTGACAGGGCAAAAGAGGTATACTTATTTCCGGAAACGAACGGAGGTACCGGGATGGAAAAGTTTACCCCTTCAGAGCTTTGTGCAGACATTAAGATCTATGATTATAAGCAGAAAGTAAAATATGATGAGAAATCCCTGGTGATTTTTGAGAAAACAGGGAAAATGATAACAGCCGGAAAAGAGTGCGAAGGCATGCTTTACGCTCTTCCGGCTAATTCTATTGGTTTTTCTCCGATCGTATTGGGAAGAGTCAGCGACTATACCTGTGCGGAAAAGATGCTAAAGCAGATGCTGTGCCGGTATCTTGGCAAGGCATCATTTACGGGATACGGAGAAGGGCTTATTTTTATTCACGAGAAGCTGAACGAAGTGGAAATGAAAGCCTATTTCGATCTTCTGTATCAGGCGGGAGCCAAAAATGTGGTCTATGCAGATGAAAGTGTGAAAGGAATCCCGGAGGGAACTCCTTGGGAGGATGTGATCTGGGGAATGAAGAACACTTATAAAAATCTTCGTTTTGCAGTAGAGATCACGAAGGAACAGCCCATGGATTACCTCAGATATTCACTGGCGCAGTTGGCAGAGAACTGTAAGCGGTGGGGACTGGAAGAGGAAATGTCAAAACTGTATATGTAAGGAAATAGGCTAAGGGTAAATGATTTTATTTATCCTTAGCCTAAATTATTAGCTTTGTTGATAGTAATTATGCCGGTAAAGATGATCGTCTACCTGCTGCGCCAGGTGATTCATTTCTTCTTGTGCATCAGCACCCATGGCAATATTATAAAACGCATAGGAAAACTGCTTACTGAAGAAAGGATATGCGGGGGTCTGCGGTCTGGTAAAAGAGGTGTTCCGTAATTGTGAAAATAAAATATTGCTGTTGCCGGAACCAGCTTGAAAGCTGTCCATTACGTCATAAATCTCTTTTAAAACAGGAATACCCGTTAACTGACTGATCTTCAACTGGTTCTGCAGACTGAAAACATAACGGATAAATTCACAACATTCCCTGGGATATTGTGTCTGTCTGGACATGCATAATCCCCAGCTTCCATGGGGAGAAGCTGCTTTTATACCATGGAGAAGAGGGATTATGCCGATATTACTGTTCCTTTTTTGCGATTGAAAATAGGCACTGGGCAGTGAAAGACTCATGGCAAAGTTTTCAGGAAAATCGGCACTGAGATCCTCTACGTGGGTATAATGATATTTATGAAATAATTCGCCCAGCCAATTCATAGCAGCGACGGAAGCCGGAGAGTTAATATATCCAGAGGTTGCCGTCAGCGTATCGTTAAAAAAGCTGCCGTTGTTCTGCACGATAAATGGCAATCCGGCGTAGCTGTTCCATTCTCCGGATTTTGGAGAAAGACCGCGTCCGGAGTCCATAAGCAAAGGATAGGGAAAAGAAGTTTTGGTCTGTATTGTATGGCAGACATTCAGAAACTCATCCCAGCTCCAGGCATCTTCCGCAGAAGTCGGAATGCGGATACCAAGGGAATGGAACAATTCCTTGTTATACAGAATACATAAAGTGGATTCCGTATAACCCAGATGATATAGTTTTCCCTGATAGGTTCCCTGTGTCACAATGGGAGACAGAAAAGAGGATAGGAAAGACGAATCCATATATCCATCAAACGGCAGCAGAGAATTCATATATGCCCAATAGGGGACATCAGGACCGTCCAGGGACAGAATATCCGGTGCATTTCCACTGGTAAAGCTTTGCAACAGCGAGTCACGCAGAGGAGCCTTATCGTTGGTGAGAAAAGTCGGTGTTACAAAAAAACCGGAAGATGTCAGATTAAACTGTTCGATCAGAGAGATCCAAAAATGTTTCTCATTATCTTCCATAGGACATAAATAAATAGATAGGTTTATTTTATCTTTGGAGCGGTCTGCTACAAAAGTGCCTTTTCCTTGCTGCCGTATAATATATCCTTCAGCTTCCAGACATTTCAGGGCTTGTGTAATAGTGCTTTTACTTACATTTAAAGTACGCATTAATTCATTATCGGAAGGGATGAGATCGCCGGGACGATAATATCCGCTTTCGATTTTCTGGACAAATTCATTTTTTATAAGCATGTATTTTGGTGTTCTGGTGTTCATAAAATCCCCCACATTTTGAAAAGTGATTGACAATATATTTTTGTTATGCTAATATCATAGCATAAGTTATTCGAACAAACAAGATTAAAAAAAACTCTCTGCAAAAGCGGAGAGTTAAAAAATAAAACAAGTTATTCGAACAACCGAACAACTAAAAGGAGGAGAAGATGAAAAAGACATTTTCAAAAGAGAAATTATTTGACAGAACACCGCGGGTCTTTAAGCGGGATGCAACGGAAGTTCGTTTTCTGTTGGGCGGAATCGGAACAGGTAATTTTTCAGTAAATTCAAGAGGAAAGTTCCTGGACTGGGAAATTTTTAACTGGCCTTCCAAGAATACGAAATTTCCGCTTTCCTTTTTTGCAATTCGTACGGAGAACAAAGAACTGGAAAAACCTATATCGAAAATTCTGGAATCGAGAATGGTTCCGCCATATACCAGCTCACACGGATATCTTCAGGCTGAATTAGTAAATCTGCCAAGAATGGAAGATTCCGAACTGATTTGTGAATATCCTTTTGCAAGGGTGAATTTCAAAGATTCCGAATTGCCCGTAAAAGTGTCAATGGAAGCATATACACCGTTTATTCCTTTAAATACAGATGATTCCAGTATTCCCTGTGCAATTATCCGATACACGGTGAAAAATATTGCAGACTGTCCGACCAAAGTAAGCCTGGTAGGTACGCTTCCCAATGCATCCGGGTTTGAGGGATATGATGTTATTGAGAACCTGAAGCTGGCTGACAGCGTAAAAAATGAATATCGGGAATTTGATGATGTGAAGGGCTTGTATTATTCACCCGAACATTTGAAAGAGGATCATTTACGGTATGGAAATATGGCGATTCTGACCAGTGGATCCAATGTAACCTATAAAACACAGTGGTTTGACGGCGAATGGGTAGATGGAATACAGGATTTCTGGGATGACTTTACCAGTGATGGACTTTTGGAAAAAGAGACCGTATCTGCTGTCTCTTATACACATCTCCGAGCCC
>ENA-UAJF01000693-UAJF01000693.1-human-gut-metagenome-genome-assembly--contig:-NODE-693-length-7651-cov-3.052791_pt1 | contig 7651 bp, 6 predicted proteins | sample MGYA00244428_ERZ654411 | MGnify/ENA primary metagenome ERZ654411 (study PRJEB26926, sample SAMN06165282) | human gut metagenome | biome: ENVO:00009003; feature: ENVO:2100002; material: ENVO:00002003...
TACGAGATGTAGCTCCGTCTCGTGGGCTCGGAGATGTGTATAAGAGACAGCTGTCTGCACGGCATAGGCGACACGCGTCTGCAAAAATGACGCATCAATGAGTCCGGAAAAGCTCATGGCGACTGCCCCAAGCGAAATGGGCAGTGCAGTGCGCAGCAATTTTCCGGCCCAAATACGCTTGCTTTTCGGCTTCGGCGCGCGTTGCAGCATCGCTTTTGTGACGCCGTCCCTGCGACTTTGGAAGACAAGCGTCAAAAGCCCCAGCACCGCGCCGAGCGTCACGCCGAGGATTGCGGCAGCAGCACCTAAAGCGCAGACAAGCTGACAGCCATCTGCTTCACTTTTCACGGTACAGCCGAATACCGTGCCGCTCACTTGCAGCTCCCGTGTGCCCATATGCATCACAGAAATCGCGCCGGAAAGCCCGAAAATAAGCTTGCCGAGCGATTCCGCAACCTGCGAACGCGCCGTAGGCAGCATATTGCGCAGGCCCTCAAAATAACCGCGGTACACGGAGGAAATACTACACAGCGCGGCACACGGCGCAAGCGCCAACATGGAGAAAAGTGCGCCGGGGCTTTGCACCAAGTGCGTATAAAGCGGTGCAAAACTTGCCATCAGCAGAGCACAGAGAACGCCGATGACCGAAAACACCGGCAGCGCCGCCGCTTTGATTTGCCGCACGTCACGAAAATGCCCTAAGGCGTCCTCCGCCGCAGTCAGCCGCGCCACTGCCACGGGAAAACCGACGGTGGAAAGGCTGAACAGCACGTTAAAAAAACTGTACGCCGTGCTGAAGTATCCCATACCGTCTTCCGTGATGATACTCGATAACGGGATTTTAAACAACGCCCCAATGGCCTTCACCAGAAGAACGCCGAACATTAAAATGAACGCGCCGTGCAGAAATCCCTGCTGCACGCGCGCCGCGGGCCGTTTTTGCTCCATAAAACCCTTCCGTTTCAAAAAAGTTTCTCGGCGAAAGAAAAGGAAAGAGGGGGCACCTCTTTCCTTCTGGTTTTACATCCTTGCAGGCCGGACCCGCGTTTTCAATTATTCCTCGGTCGTTTTCTCGGTCTTGACTTCCTCGGTCGGCTCAGCCGTCTTCTCTGTCTCGATTGTGACTTCCGTCGTCTCCGGCTCTGCGGGGACTTCGGCCTTCTCGACTGCTTCGGCAGCTTCTTCCGGCTCTGCCGGTGCGTTCTCCAGCTTTGCGCCGCAGTGGCTGCAGAACATGGAATCCGTCGGCATCTTCTTGCCACATGCCGGGCAAGTCACTTTATCCTGCATGGAAGCGTACTGTGCGGAAACTGCGGAAAGCTGTGCATACAGATCATCGATACCGGCGATCTGGTCTGCAAGCTCGGCTTCGTCTGCGGAACCGGCCTTCTTGGCCTCGTAAATGAAGCGGCCAAGCTCCTGATAGCGCTTCGTAATCTCGCCGTTCAGCTCGGCCATATTGATGCGCAGCTTGGACATATCCACAAACTGGCCTGCCATTTTGCCTACGGTCTGTGCAGCGGATTTTGCGTTGACAACAACATCATCAAAAATTCCCATAACAAATTCTCCTTTTGTGGTTTGGAAACGGAACCTTAAAGAAGCACACCGTTTCATGTACCTTTCTTCAGTCCCATTATAGCGCAATTTGTGTCAAAAAGCAAATGACAAACCGGCAATTTTGTAAACAAAGGTTAAATTTTTCCTGACAATAACCTTAATTCGTACCGTTTTCTACTTTCGGACCCAAAAATTCACGCAGCATGGAGTTTGCAGGCACCAGCTCGGTATCAATGGGCTCAAAGCGCATCAGACGGGCATCTAAATCGCGCGCCTTACGGTAACACGGGTTATCCTCCGGGATTTCGCGCAGAAGCGGAATGACAAGCCTGCGCAGCACACACGGTTCATAGATATGAATGGAGTTCACCGTGTAGTCCGCGGAAAGGCGGTACGGGCGGATGTATTTATCTTCGCCCGCCACCACATTATCCCACATGGCGATGGTGCGCTCCGGCATGGTATCGCGGGAACGGATATCCCGCGAGATGCGGCGCACAAGGCGAATGTCCATCGGCGAAATGACCTCGCCGTTGATGTCCTTGATCTGCTGCTTCACGCTGACATACAGCTTTATGGTGCTGCCCTCCGGCAGATCACGCGTAAAAATGGGGTTCAGCGCGTGCAGACCCTCCATGATAACGAACCCGCGGTCGCTGACATCGAGCTTTCTTGCCGCCAATGTTCGGGTCTTCGTTGTAAAATCGTACTCCGGTAAAAGGCAGGAGCCGCTGTGAATGACGGAATTCAAACAATCCTGAATAAGCGCAATGTCGAGCGCGTCCACGGTCTCATAGTCCTTTTCGCCGTTCGGCAGCACGGGCGTTTCGTCCGGGCCAAGGTAAAAATCGTCAAGCGAGACAATCTCGGCGTGCACACCGAGCTTGCCGAGCTCGCGCTGCAATAAATGCGCCGTGGTCGTCTTGCCGCTGGAGGACGGCCCCGCCAGCATGCACACCTTCGCGGTTTTGTAATGCGTCACAATGTTGCGCGCAATGTTTTCAATGTGCTCGTGATAGGAATCCTCCACCTCATCGATCATGACCTGCGGGTTCAAAAGCGCCGCGTCGTTAATCTGCTCTAAGTGATTGATATATTTAATGTAACCGCTTGCGAAATTGCTCATATTGCTTCGCGATGCCCTCCTTTCGTTCGAGAATCTCCGGGTAACGGCTGATATATTCATACGAATATTTGAAGTTAAAAATGCGTGAAAGATCTTCGGAATACGGGTTCTTAAGCTTCGTCACGCCGCCTGCGCCGCACGCCAGCACCGTTTCGGTCTCATCCATCGTGAAAATATTATATGCACACTCGGTGCCCGGCTTTGCCCAGCCCGTATTCTCCAAATTGCCCGCCATGCGGCTTTGGCGATAGAGATAATACGGCTCAAGCCCCCGCTCTGTCAGCCGCTTTTCGGCATAAGCCATCATGCGGTCGGCAAGCGCGGCATCGGCGTGGGCCTTGTTGATCTCGCCGCTCTGCGTGATGAACGAGGAGCGCTTCAATGCGAGCGCGTGCACCGTCACGTTCTCAGGGTCAAGCGCAATGACCTTTTCGATTGTGTCACAGAATGTCTCATACGTGTCGCCCGGCAAGCCGACAATGAGGTCCATATTGATATTCGTAAAGCCCGCTTCCCGCGCGAGGTGAAACGCATCCACAGTCTGCTGCGCCGTGTGGCGGCGGCCGATGTTTTCGAGCACGTTGTCCTGCAAAGTTTGCGGGTTGATGCTGATACGCGAAACGCCGCTTTTAAGCAGCGCATCCAGCTTTGCACGGTCAATGGTATCCGGGCGGCCGGCCTCCACCGTAAGTTCCTCGCACTGCGACATGTCGAACGAATCTTTCACAACGCGGATCATCTCGGAAAGCTGCTCTGCGGAGAACGTCGTGGGTGTGCCGCCCCCGACATACACAGCGCGCAGGTTTAAGCCCAAAGCATCGGCGACTTTCGCCGTCTCTTTCAGTTCTTCCAAAAGCAGGCGGTGATATTCCGGAATCTGTTTCTTGGCCTTTTCCACGCTCTGCGAAACGAATGAGCAGTACGCGCAGCGCGTGGGGCAGAACGGCACGGAAATGTACAAAGAGTAGTCGTTTTCACGCACTTTATCCGTAATGGGCTTTTGTGCGCGCAGGGTGCGCACTGCAAGTGCCGTTTTTTCGTTTGAGACGAAATACTTTTCGCGGAACAGCCTTGCCGCTTCCGCTTCGCCGTGCTGTTCGGTCAGCTGGCGCAGAAGCTTAATGGGGTGAATGCCCGTCAGCATGCCCCAGCGCGGCATTTTGCCCGTGTGGGCGCAAAATGCATCAAATAATAAAGACACCATGCCGTATTCGGTCTCTGCGCCTACTTTTGCTTTGCGCTCCGTTTTGCCGTCTGCGTCTTCAATGCGCACGATATATTCGCCGTTTTCTTCGGCGGTGTACACCGTGCGGTTTTCATCGCTCGGCATAAATTCGTGCTGTACCGTGACTTTGTCAAACGGGTAAAACACGCGGCAGAGGTTTTCCGCCTCATAGTGATAAGGGTGATCGATAATATATAAAACCATACATTTTCCTTTATAAATACGGATTTCGGCGCTTTTCGTCTTCCAGCGTCGTCACGGGGCCGTGGCCGCCGCAGATATCGGGATTTCCGGGCAGCGCCGCAAGCTTTTTTAGAGACTCGCGCAGCTCGGCACTGTTGCCGGTTGGCAGGTCGCACCGCCCGACGGAGTAGCCCATCAGCGTATCGCCCGTAAACACGGCGTCCGGCGTAATGTAGCTCACGCCGCCCGCGGTGTGGCCGGGCGTGTGCAGCACCGTGACCGGCACTTCGCCGATCTGAAATGTTTCACCGTCTTTGAAAGCCTCGTGCACCTTGCAGGTGATGGACTCGTACATCATGAGAAGCGAGCCGTTTTGCTTATCGTCCGCTGCAAACGCCGCTTCCGTCTCATAGGCGCACACCGGCACACCGAGCATCTCGTGCAGGCGGTCAGCCTCCCAAATGTGGTCAAAATGGCCGTGTGTCAGCAAAATTCTCTGCACCGTATATTTTTTAATTTCATTTAACAGTGCGTCGTTCAAAAAGCCGGGGTCAACGACCGCCGCCTGATTCGTTTTTTCGTCGATGAGCAGGTAGCAATTTTCCGAAATAGGCCCGCCCGTTATACATTTATATTTCATATCTTTGTTTACCTTTAGCTGCGGTCAATAGAGATTACGCCCTTAATCTTCTGCAAGCGGTCAATAACGGTCTGCAGGTGCGAAAGGCCGTTGATGGTAATCGTTGCCGAAATGACGGCATTCTCCGAGTTTTTGATCTCGCGGGAGTTGAGCGAGTGAATGAAAATGTGCATGTTGAAAAGCTGCTGGGTCACGTCTGCGAGCAGGCCGGAACGGTCGGTTGCCACAATATGCAGCGTAGACTTGAACTCTTCCTTGACTTCACCCGCCCAGTACGCACGCACCCAGCGCTCCGGCTCCGGCGCCTGCGAGAAATCCTTCGGCACGTTCGAGCAACTGCGTTTGTGGATGGAAACGCCGAAACCGCGCGTGATGAAGCCGACGATCTCATCGCCCGGCAGCGGGTTGCAGCAGCGGGAGAACTTGATGAGACAGTTGTCCATACCCTCTACGAGCACGCCGCCTGCCGCTTTCTTGTTGAGGTTCGGTGGCGGGGTCTGCTGCGCAATCTCCTGCTGCGGTTCGGGTGCAGGCTTGTGGGTCTTCTGGTATTCCTCTTTTACGCGCGGCAGGAGCTTCCAAAGCTGAATGCCGCCGTAGCCGATGGCCGCGTAAAAATCATCGGGCGTGACGCAGCTGTGGCGGCGGCCGGCGCTTTCCAGCATGAACTGCATCAGCTCGTCGCTCATCACGATGCCGTTGCGCTTAAATTCGCGCTCCAGCTCTGCCTTGCCCTCTACGATGTTCTCATCGCGCTTTTCTTTCTTGAACCACGCGCGGATCTTATTGCGTGCTTCGCTTGTTCGCACGATGGAAAGCCAGTCGCGGTTCGGGCCGCGACCGACCTCCTTCGTCGTCAAAATCTCAATGATCTCGCCCGTTTTTACCTTGTAATCGAGCGGCACGATCTTCTGGTCAACCTTTGCACCAATCATGCGGTTGCCGACGGCGGAATGAATGGCATACGCAAAATCGATAACCGTAGAGCCCATCGGCAGGTTGATAACGTCGCCTTTCGGGGTGAAGACGAACACCTCTTCCGGCGCAAGATCGGTCTTGATGGAGCGCACAAGGTCAGTGATATCTTCACTTTCGGACTGGTTATCGAGCATGTTGCGGATCCACTGCAAGCGGCCCTCCAGCGAGTCGGGCTTTTCGTTGCCGCTCGTCATGCCGAGCTTATACTTCCAGTGCGCCGCGATGCCGTATTCTGCCGTGTGGTGCATTTCCCACGTGCGAATCTGCACCTCGAACGGGATGCCCTCTTTGCTGATGACCGTCGTGTGCAAGGACTGGTACATGTTCTGCTTCGGCGTGGAAATGTAGTCCTTAAAGCGGTTCGGCAGCGGGGTGAACATATCATGGATGATACCGAGCACATTATAGCAATCGTTGATGGTATCGACGATTACGCGCAGGGCGAACACGTCGTAAATTTCGTCAAAGCTCTTACCCTGAATGAACATCTTGCGATAAATGCCGTTGACGCTTTTTACGCGCCCTTCAATATATACGCCCGGGATAAGCGGCTCCACACGACTGCGGATCATTTCTTTCGTTGTCTCAATAAACTGCTTGCGCTTTGTGCTGCGCGCCTCAAGGTTATCTTCAATCTCCTTATACGCCACAGGGTCAAGGTACTTTAAAGAAACGTCCTCCATGTATTCCTTAACCTTGCGCATACCGAGACGGTGCGCAATGGGTGCGTACACCTCAAGACATTCCAGCGCCTTGTCGCGCTGCTTCTGCGGCGCCACGTATTCGAGCGTCGCTAAATTGTGCATGCGGTCCGCAAATTTAATAATGATCACGCGGATGTCCTCGCTCATCTCAATGAGCATTTTGCGCAGGTTTTCCGCCTGCTGCTCTTCACGGGAGGAGAACGGGATCTTGCCGAGCTTTGTCACGCCGTCCGTCAGGTTTGCAATCTCCTTACCGAACGCTTTCACAATGTCGTCATACGTGACCGGCGTGTCCTCAATGACGTCATGCAGCAGACCTGCTACGACGGACGGGGTATCCATGCCGAATTCCACAAGCTTATACGCCACCGCAATGGGGTGGATAATGTACGGCTCGCCGGAGCGCCGCACCTGTCCCTGATGCGCTGCCTCCGCGAACTTATACGCTTTTTCGATCAACGCGAGGTCATATTCTTTTTCGCTTTTTTCGATCAGTGACACAAGGTCCGCATACGTTTTTGCTGCTTCTGCCATCGTTTTTCACTCCTTCCGTTCCCTTATTGCAGTGCCAAAAGCACCGGGGAACGTGTAATATCTGTTTTGCCGCTCGTTTCGATGAGCGTTGCCGTAAATGTATCGTCTGCAATTTCGCTGTGCACCAAGCCGCGCTCCTCAAATACAAGAAGCGCCGTTTTAAAGAGTCCCAGTGTCATATCTTTTCCAAACTGCGAAACAAACCGAACCTGGTCCGTCTCTTTACCGTTTACCGTGCGCAGTGCGCGGTAAATGGCCGCTAAGCACGCGCGGTCGGGGTATAATCTGTTTTTATCCTCCGCGGAAAGCACCTCGCCGCGCTGCCACTTTTCAAAGCTCGCAAGTGACGCTATATTCTTTTCCGTATTGAACGCTGCAAACTTCATATCGCGCACGATGACGGTCAGCGACGGCTGGCCGCGAAATTCGCGCGCCTCCAGCTGCACCGCAAGGTCGATCTTATCACCGATGTGGTACGGCAGCTCCTCGGGCTTTGTATTAAAACGCATTGCCGTGATGACCGCGCCGTTCTTTTCTAAGGTCAGGCGCAGATGCCCCCCGCCGCCGACCGGTGTGACATTGGAAAGCTCCATATTGAATAAACCGAACACCGGCTGCGGGTTGCCGTTTCCAAACGGCTCCAACTGCGTCAAGCTTCTGTCTCTTATACACATCTCCGAGCCCACGAGACGGAGCTACAT
>ENA-UAJF01000729-UAJF01000729.1-human-gut-metagenome-genome-assembly--contig:-NODE-729-length-7398-cov-3.678333_pt1 | contig 7398 bp, 6 predicted proteins | sample MGYA00244428_ERZ654411 | MGnify/ENA primary metagenome ERZ654411 (study PRJEB26926, sample SAMN06165282) | human gut metagenome | biome: ENVO:00009003; feature: ENVO:2100002; material: ENVO:00002003...
GATCTACACCCTAGAGTTCGTCGGCAGCGTCAGATGTGTATAAGAGACAGGTTGATATACTTCGTGTGTGATATGCAGGCTGTCAAGTGCATCACTTATTCCCCTGACGGAGCATCCCATCGGGGTAGCAAGCAGCTTCCTGATGCGTCCATAGCTTACTTTTATCGACAATTCTTTCAAATATCGATGCAGTATGCTCATTGTGTAGTCTATATCCGCCATGTTATTTTATCAGTTGTTCCAAAGCATTCAGCAGTTCCTCTCCTCTTAAATCTTTTGCAATGATGCGTCTCTCTTTGTCCAACAAGAAGTTCCGTGGGATGGATTTAATCTTTAAAGCCCTGACCTGCTTGTCGGGCACATTCCTGTCATTCACCCCTCTCACATGGATGAAGTATCGGGTGCTGTCCTCCTCTATGGCTTTTTCCCATTTGAGTGTATCGGCATCTATTGTCACTGCATATATAGCCAGTTTGTCCTTATATCTTTCTTTTGCCATTTTCAGGAAAGGTGTTTCCTTGCGGCACGGCACACACCAGCTTGCCCAAAAGTCTACCAGTACATATTCTTCTGCAATGGAGTCGGTGTTTATTTTCTTTTTTGAGATATGCGGGAATGCTAGTTGCAGCTTTGCTCCCATGGTTGTGTCTTTCGGCTCTACATAATATCTTTTCTTTATCAGAGCTCTGATTCGTTCAGATGCGGCTTTGCTTTTTGCGGTTGCCGGTTCTGGACTTGTTATGGAGAGGCGTTTTATAAGGCCATTATTAGGAAACTTTTGTTGTGCATATTGAATCACTGACCTGAAAGGCTCCTCTTCCCTTCGTTCTTTGGCATATCCCGGCAGCCATAAAATATATACCCATGCCAATGTAGGATATTGAGTCTTGTGAATCTCTTTTATATAGGCCTCTGTTAGTTTGGCTTTATAATATCGTATGCTGTCTTCGGGCAGGGATTGGTCTTCGCTCTTTTTTCCTATATATAGGATTTTATTATCAAATGCAAGAAGTTCATTTTGCATATCATTCCCTTTCATGGGACGTGGATATCTTCCGTCCATGTTTTCATCAATTTCAATTTCACAGTTTGTGTTAGGCTCTATATCAAAGAATAGATTGACGGGTCCTTTCTCTGCGCATAAGATATATATACTCATCCCCTGGCTGATGTCAAAAGACAGTTTTTTCTTTATATCTCCTTTGCTCACTTTCACAGAGTCTAGAATGGCATATTCATTTGCTCCGACATATCCGCTCGCATAAATCCATTGCTCTGTTTGGGACAGTTCAGTAGATAGTTTGATGGTTATATTTACATTCTTGTCTGTGGCGCAGATAAGTAATGGCATCCAGATAAGTATCAGAAATAAAGTGTGTCTCATGGCAGTAATTATTATATTAAGTTTTAATCAGGAGCATTGGTTATAATAGCAATGCTCCTGATTGTTGGTATGGAAGATTGGCTGTATGTTATTACAGCTGCATCTCCATAAAAGCTTTGTGCCTCCTGGCTTTTGGGGTAAACTCTTGGTATAAGAGCGGAAGGTCGGAATTATGAAATAATCTCACTTTCTGCCCAAGTCAGGTAACGAGGGGATTAGTAGCACTTTATAATTGCTGAAGTACCTGCATATGACTTCTGCAGCACTTTCTGTGCTTCATTTGGATCACCTTTCTCGTCTTTAACAATCATTACCTGTTCATCCCCTTCTTCCCAAGTGGCATAACAGTTGTATCCGCCGGTCACAGCATTCATCTGTCCTTTTCCTAGGCGGAAACTTTCAAGGTCTTTAAGTGTTTTCATGATACTAAGTATTAGTATAATTGATTCTTTGCGATATGCTCAGCCCTTATCGCTTGGCTTTTTGTTTGCAAACAATATCTTTATTACACACTCGTTACAGTGTGAATTCTCCTGTGTATTTCATACCTTCTATATTTATCAATAGAGTGTACGTCCCTTTCGCTTTACCCTTTAAATCAAATAGGATGTTGTCAGTGCCGGCATATATCATGGAATAGGCCGGCTCACCCGTCTCTTTATTAATGACGGTCACAGTGGAGGTTGCTGTTTCTCCTAATCGGATATTGATAGTGGTCCCATTTTGATAGGCTGTCGGAGCATCAAAGATGCATACGGGAACAATCTCATTTGCGTCTAGGATTTTTATTTCTTCAATGGTTTGTGCCTTAGCGACAAACCCCATGCAGCAGAAGAGAATGAATAATAAGCTCTTTTTCATATTGTATTGATTTATATGTTTTTCCTGATAGCAAACATACGAATAAAATCAATAGGTTGGTGCTCTGAAACCGTTACATAAAAAGAGAAAAGCGTTACAAGTTGATATGCTGTAATTATAGCTTTCTCGATGAAATGGGGACTTTTTATTTGTTGAAGATGATTCGGAAGGTTTCTTCCGCCATATTTTTCTTTAATCTGCTTTTGCGGGTTCGTAAGGCTCCTGCAGGAGTTTTCATACAGTACACAATGGTCCGGCTCTTGTATTTCAGCGCAGACAGGATACAGAAATAGATATCTTCTTTGGACATGTCCGGGTATATCTGATTGAGACAGGCAATGAAGTCATTGAAGTGTAATTTCAGTTCCTTGTAAAGTGATTCCTGTTCTGACAGTTTTATATAGTTGCCGGGTACAATTGTTTTTTCAACTGTTTCCAAATTCTTTCCCCACTGGGATGCCCGGAATGCCCGGATGCCATTTCGGAGAATATCTTGTTTGAACTTTGTTGCCGTTTCGGGCAATTGGATTTCTTCGCCTACTTTTTCTTTTAGAAAGGTGCTGATGGTCTGTGTTTGGTCCAACGAGTTCAGCTTTTCTTGCTTGAGCTCTTTATCTTTTTTTCTCTTCTTTAAATATTGGCAAACGGCAAAAGCACCTAGCAAAAGCACAATCAGGCAAATTGTAATGACATAATATATATTCCTGTTTTCGGCCTCTATTTCCTTTCTCTGTATGGCCAAAGCATATTGTGTGCTTAGCTCTTCAATCTTTTGATGTTGCTGTATCTTGATGATGGAGTCACGATATATGTTGAAAGAATCATTGTATGCATAGGCTGCCGAATGATTGCCGGCCTTCTTTTCTACTTTATATAAATAGAGGTAGCCGGTAGTTTTGCTGTATAGGTTGCCGGATAGGCAGCTTTTTTTCAAATAGAATCTGGCAGAATCCATCTGATTGCCATAATATAATAATTGTCCTTTCAAACTGATATTAGTGGCAGAACTGTCTTTCCTTATGGCAAAGTCTATGGTGTTGTTGGCTTTCAGCGTGTCTCCTTCGTGTAAATAGACTTTGCTGATGTCATTGAGTATGTTGGCCTCCCAATAATTGTTTTGAAACTTTTGGCTGATGGTCAATGCCTGTTGGTAATAAGAAAGAGCGCTGTCGCTCTTATGTTTTAATAAATGTGTCTGTGCCAATTCCCGACATGGAAAGAATAGGAGCGAAGAATCATCTAAGGCCTTGGTCACTGCATAGCATTCCCGGTACATATCCATGGCTTTATTATATAGATTCTGCTTTTTGTATATCGCTCCTAAGTCAAAATAGATTTGCATCAGTAGTTTGCTCTTGTTGTTCTTCGGCATCTTCTTTAACGCTGTTAGTAACATTTTGATGGCAAGTGTATCTTGTCTGAGGTTCCGCTTTAAGCGCCCTAAGTAAAAATAGCTTTTGGCGGCATTGATGCTGTTCTTCTCTTTTTTGTAATAGTTCACGGCTGTTTGTACCAACGAATCTGTCGGAGGAAGAAGATGAGTCTTATCACAGGCTTGTGTGTAAAGCAAAGCATAATCCGCCCGGGCTTGGCTACGCAAGTTTTCGGGGTGACTGATATTTTGAAGTATATGTAAAGCGCTGTCCGGGTTTTCTTCCATGTAGGCTTCGGCTGTGGATAAGGCTTCTTTTACGGATGGAGGTACATTATATCGGCATCCGTAAAAGGTGAGTATGGATAGTAATATGAGTATTGTTTTTCTCATTTGGTATTTATTAGTGGCAAAGCTACTATTATTTGTTGAATATGTCTGTCTTTCAAGCATTGATATTTATCTCCCGGCAGTTGAAAGATGGAAGTTGAATGTTCAAAGGGGGTAGAAGCAGGGAGGAAAGTGGAAGGAAATATAAGGAAATAAGGGATATTTCATTTAAAGGGTAAAATATTTTTCTTTTGATGCAGTATTTTAGTTAAATTGACATTTTATAAGTAAAACGAAAATGTTTTTGTTTGCCGAAAGATAAGAAAAATGAAGAATGAACCACTAACTCTGAGACATCGCATCGGTCTGGAAATAGCCCGGAAGCTGAATAATGATTTGCTGAAAGAACATCCGTTGAAGCAATTGTTTTGGGAATGTACGTTGCGCTGTAACTTGCATTGCCGGCATTGCGGAAGTGACTGCAAGAAGATAGCCGGACACCCTGACATGCCGAAAGAAGACTTTCTGAAAGTGCTTGACAGCGTGGCGGCATCTACAGATCCGCATAAGGTATTTGTCATTATTACAGGCGGCGAACCGTTGATGCGAGAGGATTTGGAGGAGTGTGGGAAGGCTATATATGATAAAGGATTCCCATGGGGGATGGTGACCAACGGACTTTATATGACGCGCGAACGTTTTCGTCGTTTACTGGCATCGGGATTGCATACGGCAACGGTCAGCCTTGACGGATTTGCGGCAGATCATAACTGGATGAGGGGAAATCCACAGAGCTTTGAACGTGCGGTGGAGGCAATAAAGATGATGGCGGAAGAACCCGGATTTGTGTTTGATGTGGTGACTTGTGTCAACAAGCATAGTTATATGCGTTTGGAGGAGATGAAGGAATTTTTGCTGAGTTTGGGAGTGAAACGCTGGCGGCTTTTCACTGTGTTTCCTGTCGGCCGTGCGGCAAAAGATCCGGAACTGCAATTGTCGAACAGGGATTTTCGCGGGGTGATGGAGTTTATCAAACGTACGCGCAAGGAGGGAAGGATAAAGACGGCTTATGGCTGTGAAGGTTTCCTCGGAAACTATGAGGGAGATGTGCGCGATCATTTCTTCCATTGTCAGGCAGGGGTATCGGTAGGGTCTGTTTTGGTGGACGGTGCTATTTCTGCTTGTCCCAGCATCCGTGCCGACTATCATCAAGGCAATATTTATAAGGATGACTTTATGGAGGTGTGGAATAACAAATATCAGCCTTATCGTGACCGCGAGTGGATGCGCAAAGGGGAGTGTGCCGACTGTGAGTTTTTCCGTTATTGCAAAGGAAACGGCATGCATCTGCGTGACGGGAAGGGAGATTTGCTGTTTTGCCATTATAAGAGGTTGCAAACATTATAAAACTAGAAAATATGAACACGAAAAAGAAAATCGCGGTGCGTAAGCTGTTATCCGGCGTATTGGTATTGCTGGGCTTTACTGCTTGTGATAGTGATGGTCCCGGTAATGAGTTATGTGAATATGGGACTCCCTCGGCGGATTATCAGGTGAAAGGAAAAGTACTTGACCAAACCGGGAAGCCGATAAAAGGGGTACAGGTGGTGGTAAAGGACTTGGATGCTGTTTTTGTGAAGGGTGAGAAGGACTATGTGTCGGATTATGATACTGTGTATACGGATGTAAAAGGTGAGTTCGAGAGTGACAAGGCGCATACTTTCAGCATAGGCAGTCAGGAAGTGCTTTTCCATGATGTGGATGGAGAGGAGAATGGGGGAGAATTTGAATCTGTTACTCTAGGGGTGGATCAAATGGAAAAGTCCCAAATAAAAAAAGGCGGAAGCTGGTATACGGGAGCTTATGAACTGAAGACTGAGGTGAAACTTTCATCGAAGAAGAAATAATCCAAGAAATAAAACTAAACTATCCATTCTATTCTATTATGAAAGGGCTGTGGCAGACTTAACCTGCCCAGCTCTCCCTGTCTAGATTTCTGTAACTGATGGCTTCTGCCAAATGGATGGACGTTACTTGTTCGCTGTGGTCGAGATCTGCAATGGTTCTTGCCACTTTTAAGATACGGTCGTAGGCACGAGCCGACAGGTTGAGTCGTGTCATGGCATTGCGCAGTAGATTGAGCCCCTGTTCATCGGGTTCGGCATATAGGTGGAGCAACCGGCTTTCCATTTGTGCATTGCAATATACTCCCGGATGATTGGCAAATCTTTTTTCTTGCATTTTTCTAGCACAGATTACTCTTTCACGGATGGAAGCGCTGCTTTCTGCCTGCTGTTTTTCCGATATCTTTTCAAATGGCACGGGAACGATCTCTATCTGTATGTCGATGCGGTCTAACAGCGGTCCTGAGATGCGGTTCAGGTAGCGTTGTACCTGTCCGGGGTTGCAGACGCATGCCTTGGTAGGATGGTTGTAGTATCCACAGGGGCAGGGGTTCATAGAGGCTACCAGCATAAAGCTTGCCGGATAGTCGAGGCTGTATTTGGCGCGCGAGATGGAGATGTGGCGGTCTTCCAAAGGTTGCCTGAGCACTTCGAGCACACTGCGGTTGAATTCCGGTAACTCATCCAAAAAGAGGACACCGTGATGTGCGAGACTGATTTCTCCGGGTTGTGGATTGGCTCCTCCGCCCACCATTGCAACCTGCGAGATGGTGTGATGGGGGCTTCTGAAGGGGCGGGTGGCTATCAGAGATGAGTCTTTTCCCAATTTTCCGGCAACGGAATGTATCTTGGTCGTTTCCAGACTCTCGCCCAGCGAAAGAGGAGGAAGAATGCCCGGCAGTCGTTTGGCCATCATAGACTTTCCGCTTCCGGGTGCGCCAATCATTATCAGGTTGTGCCCTCCTGCGGCAGCTACTTCGAGTGCGCGTTTCACGCTTTCCTGTCCTTTTACGTCTGCAAAGTCGTATGGGAAATTCTCCTGATTCTTATAAAATTCTTCGCGCGTATTGACTATGGTGGGTTTCAGCTCTCGTTCACCGTTGAAGAATTCTATGACTTCTTTTATATTTGCTACTCCATAGACATTCAGGTGGTTAACCACAGCCGCTTCGCGGGCATTCTGCCGGGGAAGGATGAATCCTTCAAAGCCTTGTTCGCGTGCACTGATGGCGATGGATAAAGCTCCTTTGATAGGTTGCAGACTTCCGTCCAGACTTAGTTCGCCTATGATGAGGTAGCGTGATAATTTTTCTTCGGAAACTATTTTTGCGGCAGCCAGTATACCAATGGCCAAAGGCAGGTCGTATGAGGAGCCTTCTTTGCGTATATCGGCCGGAGCCATGTTAATGACGATCTGACTGGTGGGAAACTTGTATCCGTTTACTTGTAAGGCGGATATGATACGTTCATGGCTTTCTTTTACGGCAGAGTCCGGCAGCTGTCTCTTATACACATCTCCGAGCCCACGAGACGGAGCTACATCTCGT
>ENA-UAJF01000789-UAJF01000789.1-human-gut-metagenome-genome-assembly--contig:-NODE-789-length-7060-cov-6.032263_pt1 | contig 7060 bp, 7 predicted proteins | sample MGYA00244428_ERZ654411 | MGnify/ENA primary metagenome ERZ654411 (study PRJEB26926, sample SAMN06165282) | human gut metagenome | biome: ENVO:00009003; feature: ENVO:2100002; material: ENVO:00002003...
GCCCGACCTATCCGACACAATGCGCAAGTGCCGGATAGGAACGGCAAAATTTTTTGCACTTCTATTACTTCTTTATCACACATCAGCGAAAAGCCAGGGCATGAAGCAGCTCATGGCGGGCGGCGGCATCATCCTGCTGGGCACCACCCTGATCCCTCTGCTGTCCGGCCTGTTTTAAGGTAGCGGCTTATGGATTTTCTCACCGACTGGCTCACGGACTGGCTCAAAGAGCTGCTGATTGGCGGGATCATGGGGAACCTGGAGGGGCTCTTTGATTACGTCAATACCCAAGTCGGAGAGATTGCGGTACAGGTGGGGACTACCCCGGCGGCGTGGAACGCCGGGGTATTTTCCCTCATCCGCCAGCTTTCCGAAACGGTGATCTTGCCGATTGCCGGGCTGGTGCTGACCTTTGTTGCCACCTATGAGCTCATTCAGATGCTTTTGGAAAAAAACAATATGCACGAGTTTGACGTGGCGAATATCTACAAATGGATATTCAAAACGGCTTGTGCCATCTTCATTCTCTCAAACACCTTTAATATTGTGATGGCCGTCTTTGACGTGTCGCAGACGGTGATCGCCCAGGCGGGCGGTCTGATCCAGGGCTCCACGGACATCACGCCGGATATGATGACGGAGCTGGAAACCACCCTGGAGGGGATGGATTTAGGGCCGCTTTTGGGCCTGTGGCTCCAGTCCTCTATCATTGGCGTTACCATGTGGGCGCTGGGCATCGTCATTTTTGTGTTGGTGTATGGCAGAATGTTGGAAATCTATTGCGCGTCCAGAAGCGCCGCTTTTCATCCAAAGGCGGTGTGCGGGCATTTTGGGAACCCGGCTTTAGCAAGCCGGTAAAGAAAAGTATCAAAGACGTGAAAAGCGTCACTTTAGCGTCATCCGATTTACCCCGGAGGGAAACCACAAGGGGGACAATAGCGTATCGGAAAAATCGCAAGTTGGGAAAACCATCTACCCACGACTGAGCGGCAAGACGCAACATTGTGAATGAGGAGCAAGGCTAAACTGCTTTAAGGGCAGTCCGAGGCGGGATACTCGACCCGACGGCGCAGGATGGTTGTATTCGCCGTATGTCATAGCGGAATGTGACAGGTAAACACAGACCGCACGATACTTATGACAGCCAGCCGCAGTAAGCGGAAAAGGACGAAAACCCACTACCGACATCACAATACGCTTTTCCCAAAGTGTCTAACTGGAGATTGCCTAAACCGGAACGCCGGAACTATCCGGCTATGCGTAATGCCGCAAGGCGATAAATTTCAAGGGGTAAAAACCCAAGAAAGATGACGCTGAATATCCGGCATGGCAACGGAGCCTCCGTAGTAGTCCGAGGGCGAGAAAGCCGTCTACATGGCGAAGGGAGGCAGGATGTCAACCAATTCATAAAAAGGAAAGGTGCGTGAGGCATTATGAGAAGTCCTGAAAATGTGTTGGAAAGCCTAAAATCCAAGGCGTGTAACAAGAGTTACAAGTACGAGCGGTTATACCGCAACCTGTACAATCCACAATTCTATCTGCTGGCATATCAGCGGATACAGGCGAAACCAGGCAACATGACAGCCGGAACAGACGGCAAAACCATTGACGGAATGGGAATGGCAAGGATAAACGCCCTCATTGAAAAGATGCGGGATTTCAGTTATCAGCCTAACCCGGCAAGGAGAACGTATATCCCGAAATCCAATGGGAAAATGCGTCCTCTGGGGATACCGTCATTCGACGATAAACTGATACAGGAGGTGGTGCGGCTCATCTTAGAGAGCATTTATGAGCCAACCTTTAGCGACTATTCCCACGGTTTCCGTATAAACAGAAGCTGTCATACGGCACTCAAATACGTACAGAAATATTTTACGGGGACAAAGTGGTTCGTTGAGGGAGATATAAAGGGCTGTTTTGACAACGTAGACCATCATGTGCTGATTGCTATTTTGCGAAAGCGGATTGCAGACGAACATTTCATCGGTCTGCTCTGGAAGTTCTTGAAAGCTGGACATATGGAGGATTGGAATTATCACAATACTTATTCCGGCACTCCGCAAGGCTCCATCATCAGCCCTATCCTTGCAAACATCTACATGAACGAACTGGACAGCTATATGGCAGAGTATGCAGAGAAATTCAACTGCGGAAACCGCCGTAAAATCAATCCTGCGTTCAAGAAGAAGCTGGATGTCTGCCGGGGGAAAGAAGAAAGGCTTAAAAGAAATCTCTCTAAAATGAGCGAGGAAGAAAAAGAAGGTCTAATTGCAGAAATCCGGGAACTGCGGCGTAGTCTGAAATCTATGCCGTATAGTGACCAGATGGACGATAGCTATAAACGGATTTGCTATATCCGATATGCCGATGATTTCTTAATTGGAGTTATCGGTAGCAAAGGGGACGCAGAACAGATTAAACAAGATGTAGGCTGCTTTATCCGGGAGAAACTTCATCTGGAAATGTCTGGGGAAAAGACATTGATTACTCATGGACATGACTCTGCGAAGTTCTTGGGATATGAGGTCACAATCGCCAAAGGCGAATACAACAAAAAGACCAAAACCGGGACTACCAGACGGGTAAACAATGGAAAAGTCTTGCTCTATGTTCCCCATGATAAGTGGGTAAAACGACTGTTCTCCTACAATGCCCTCAAGATTAAATACGACAAACAAAATGGAAACAAAGAGGTTTGGGAACCTGTCCGGCGCACTCGCCTGTTGCACTTGGACGATTTGGAAATCCTAAACCAGTACAACGCAGAAATTCGTGGATTGTATAACTACTACCGACTTGCAAACAACGTGTCTGTACTCAATAACTTCTACTATGTAATGAGATACAGTATGCTCAAAACCTTTGCTGGAAAATATCGGACACGAATCAGCAGAATTATCCGCAAGTACCGTCAAGGGAAAGATTTTGTTGTGGAGTATCCGAAGAAAAACGGCAAGGTTGGAAAAGTGCTGTTCTACAATGACGGTTTCCGCCGGAATACCAAAGTAGAAAGCGGAAATCCCGATATAGTAGCACGAGCCATTGAGAATTATGGACGCAACAGCCTGATTAAAAGGCTGCAAGCGAACCAATGCGAGTGGTGCGGCGCAGAAAATGTGCCGCTTGAAATACACCATGTACGAAAACTCAAAGATTTAAGTGGCAGAAAACAATGGGAAATCGCCATGATTGGGCGTAAGCGCAAGACAATGGCACTCTGCGTCTACTGTCACGATAAGTTACACGCGGGGAAATTAGACTGACATCTGGAGAGCCGGATACGCTGAGAGGTGTAAGTCCGGTTCGGAGGGGAGTTCTCGGAAACCTACCATAGCAATATGGCAAGGCGCCGGGTTCTTACCCTACTAATGACCAGTCTGGCCCCTCTCCCCGTTGCCACGCTTTCCAACCGGGAGCTGGGCGGTACAGGGCAGAACTACCTAAAATCCCTGTTCGCCGTGGGCTTTCAAGGGATGCTCATACTGGTCTGTGTTGCGATCTATGCGGTGCTTATTCAAGGCATCGCCACAGGCGGCGATCCGATTGGAGCGATATGGGGAACCGTAGGCTATACGGTTCTTCTGTGCTTCATGCTGTTTAAGACAGGCGGCATCGCCCAGCGCATCTTCGGGGCGCATTAAACGGACGGACTTCGGGACAATTTGTCCCGAGGCCGGGAAAGGAGGAAATGATTTTGAGTAAGGATGTCATATTAACCCCGGAACAGATCGCCGCCGAGGAGCGGCGCTGGCTGTTCGATGCGCCGATTGCGGAGCTGGCCGAGGTAAAAGGCGTGACGGTGGACGAGGCGGTTAAGCTGCGGACGGACGCAATTTTGCAGGAGGACGCTGTTCCCATCGAAGTCACGGTTCGCCCGATTGAGCCCCAGGGCAAGCTCATCGGCTTTGCCAGCGTCAACTATGGCGGTGTAGTGATTGACGATTTCAAGGTGGTGGATGGCAAAAACGGGATTTTCCTGGGTGCTCCCAGCAAACCCGATCCCACCAGCAGGACGGGCTACCGTTCCACAGTGCGGATCAATGACCGGGCCACCCAGGAGCGGCTCAATGCGGCGGGAGCCCAGGCGTACCATTCAGCGGTGGAAAAGCTCATCGCCCGGGCCGAGGCAGTCCGCCCCACCCCGATCAAGGAGCAGATGGCACAGGCCGCAAGGGAGGCCGGGAAGGAAAATGCCGCCCGAACCGCTCCGGCAAAGAAGAAGGAGGCCCGGGATGACAGGTGATGTGACCTCGAGACAAATTGTCCCGAAGTCTCCAGCCTGCCCGGAGGGGCTGTTTTTGATGGACGGGATTGAAGGGCTGCGCTCTTTGCCGAAGCACTCGGTTGATATGCTCCTTACCGATCCGCCCTATGGCACTACCCGGAACTTTTGGGATGTGCCGCTCCCGCTCCCGGAGCTGTGGGAGGCGGTCAAGTGGGCTGTCAAGCCGGATGGCGCAGTGCTGTTTTTCGCACAATGCCCCTATGATAAGGTGCTGGGGGCATCCAACCTCTCTATGCTCCGCTATGAATGGGTGTGGTACAAAAGCAGGTGTACTGGCTTTCTCAATGCAAGGCGGGCTCCCTTAAAACGGACGGAAAACATTCTGGTGTTTTATCAAAAATTGCCCTATTACGATCCGCAGTTTGAACAGGGCAAGCCCTATAAGAAAATTTCCCGGACGGGGGACAACAGCCCCAACTATGGAAAATTCCTGCGTTCCAGCAGTGGATCAGAGGATGGCCTTCGTTTCCCCGGGAACCTGCTGGCCTTTTCTTCCGTACAGCGTACCGTCCACCCTACACAAAAGCCCGTGGAGCTGTGCGAGTATCTCATCAGAACCTATACCCGGCCCGGGGAGCTGGTGGCAGACATCTGCGCTGGCTCCGGCACAACCGCCGTTGCCGCCCTCAATATGGGCCGCCGCTTTGTATGCTTTGAAACCGCCCCGGCCTTTTACGCCCCAGCTACGGAGCGCATCCGGCTGGCTGATGAGGCAGTCAAAGCCGGGCAGAAAGGAGTATGATTATCGGAAACTATTCTATCATTTACGCCGATCCCCCTTGGCAGTACCAGCGCAGTAAGGTACAGGGGGCGGCAGAAAACCATTATCCCACAATGGGGATTGACGAGCTGTGTGCGCTCCCGGTGGCTGATCTGGCCGCCCCGGACAGCGCACTTTTTTTGTGGGCGACTTTCCCCCAGCTCCCGGAGGCCCTGCGGCTCATAGAGGCGTGGGGCTTCCGCTATAAGTCGGTGGCCTTTGTCTGGCTGAAAAAGAATAAAAAGGCGGACAGTTGGTTTTATGGCCTTGGCTTCTGGACGAGGGGAAACGCTGAGATCTGCCTGCTGGCTACCAGGGGCCATCCCAAACGGCAGGCGGCAAATATCCATCAGTTTATCATTTCCCCGATTGAAGCCCACAGCAAAAAGCCGGACGAGGCCCGGGAAAAGATCGTGGCCCTTATGGGCGACTTGCCCCGGGTGGAGCTCTTTGCCAGACAGTCCCCGCCCGGCTGGGAGGTGTGGGGAAATGAAGTGAAAAGCACGATCCCGGACTTTGGGACAAAGTGTCCCGAGGTTAAAGGGGCCGGAAAGGAGGCTGATCCATGCCCTATGTGAATGTACCCAACGACCTGTCAAAAGTAAAAACCAAAATGGCCCTAAACCTTACCAAGCGCCAGCTCATCTGTTTTGGCTGTGCGGCGGCGGTAGGCGTCCCGTCCTATCTGCTGGCCCGAGGCTCTATCGGTAATACCGGGGCCATGTTCCTTATGCTGGCCGTGATGCTCCCGGCGTTTCTTCTGGCCATGTATGAAAAAGACGGGCTCCCGGCGGAAAAGGTGCTGAAAAACATCATACGGGCCCGGTTTCTGCGTCCCGGAGTCAGGCCCTATCAGACACAAAACATTTACGCCCCCTTTGCCGGACGGGGCGCTGTGAGAAAGGAGGATGCGATTGCGAAAGGCAAATCCAACCAGCGGAAGAAAAACCGCAAAGGCTAAAAACCGGGCGGCCCTGTCCGCCCAGCAGACGATCCCCTATGTGGCGATGCACCCGGACGGGGTATGCAAGCTCCCCGGCGGGCTCTACACAAAGACCGTGGAATATGAGGACATCAATTATTCCGTGGCATCCACCGAGGATCAGACTGCAATCTTTGGCGGCTGGAGCTCATTTCTCAACTACTTTGACAGCTCCCTGCCGTTCCAGCTTTCCTTTATCAACCGCCGCTCCCACTCCCGGAGCCGCTATAAGGTAAACATTCCCCAGGCGGATGATGATTTTAACAGCGTCCGGGAGGAATTTACCGGGATGCTGAAAAACCAGATCGCCCGGTCTAACAACGGGATTGAACGCTCCAAGTACATTACTTTCGGCATCCCAGCCGGAGGGATCGTGGAGGCCCGGCCCCGTCTGGAGCGTGTGGAGGCCGATGTGATGGGCAACTTTAAGCGGCTGGGTGTTCCCTGTGAACCGATGGACGGGCGGGCAAGGCTGGCCCTGCTTCACAGCCAGATGCATCCGGGCAACCGGGAACCGTTCCGCTTTTCATGGAAGGACATCCCGCAGACGGGGCTCGGCACCAAGGACTATATCGCCCCGGACAGCTTTGACTTCCGGCACTCCCGCCTGTTCCGGGTGGGCCAGTACTGGGGCGCTGTTTCCTACTTGCAGATTTTGGCGTCTGAGTTCTCGGATAAACTGCTGGCAGAAATCCTGGAGCTGGATGCGGAAATGACTGTAACCCTCCATATCCAGACGGTGGATCAGCTAAAGGCCATCAAAACCATCAAGGGAAAAATCTCCGACATCGGGAAAATGAAGGTGGAGGAACAGCGGAAGGCTGTCCGGGCCGGGTACGATCCCGACATTCTCCCGCCCGACCTCATTACCTTTTCCAAGGATGCGGCGGAGCTCCTTGCTGACCTCCAGTCCCGCAACGAGAGAATGTTCCTTTTGACTTTTACGGTAGTCAATATGGCCCCTACCCGCCAGCGGCTGGAAAACGATGTGTTTACCGTGGGCGGCATCGCACAGAAATACAACTGCGCC
>ENA-UAJF01000803-UAJF01000803.1-human-gut-metagenome-genome-assembly--contig:-NODE-803-length-7012-cov-3.473480_pt1 | contig 7012 bp, 4 predicted proteins | sample MGYA00244428_ERZ654411 | MGnify/ENA primary metagenome ERZ654411 (study PRJEB26926, sample SAMN06165282) | human gut metagenome | biome: ENVO:00009003; feature: ENVO:2100002; material: ENVO:00002003...
CACCCTAGAGTTCGTCGGCAGCGTCAGATGTGTATAAGAGACAGGTCTTACCACTGGATTCCGGTCCGTAGATCTCAATGATTCTTCCCTTGGGAATACCGCCCAGTCCTAACGCTATATCCAAACTTAAAGAACCGGTGGGGATGGTCTCCACATTCATCTGTGCCGTGGGATCTCCCAGCTTCATTACCGCGCCCTTTCCGTACTGCTTCTCGATCTGGCTCAGCGCCGCATCCAATGCTTTAAGCTTATCGTCTTTTTCCATGTCAATCTCCTTTTTGTTCAAGGAACAAATGTTCTGCTTTTTATTTAGGATAAAACATTTGTTCGTGTTTGTCAATGTCTATTTTTATTATACATATTTTGTGTACATTAAAGCTCCCTCATAAGCATTCCCCCTTTTTTTTTCGTTCCGATGATCGTCTGAAATTTTGGCGAATGCCTGAACATCCTGAAATGTCTGTCGATAATCAGAGATAAAAGATACAAAAAGAATGTATCACACATCCCCGCTTCCCGCAAGGACGCATGATACATTTCCTGTGTTTTCGTCACTATCTACAATTTTTTACCCCTTCGTTTTGAGGGTATCTCACAAAATATTTTTCTGTTACTTTTTACCAAAAGTAACTTTACTGAAGTATTTCAGAATACAGCTGCGCATAAGAATCAGTGCTGCAGAGGTAGTTGCCTCTCTGATCTGGCTGCGGGTTCCGGAGAAATGATACTCTTTCACCGTAACTTCTCCCTTTATGCTGCATCCGATATATACCAGTCCTACCGGCTTTTCCTCGGTTCCGCCGTCCGGTCCCGCAATTCCGGTCACTGCCACAGCCACATCCGATTTCATTAACAGTGCGGCTCCTTTTGCCATCTCTGAGGCAGTCTTGCTGCTGACGGCACCGTATTTGTCCAGCGTGCTCTTACGCACTCCCAGGAATTTCCGTTTTGCCTTATTGGAATAAGTCACCAGTCCGGCCTTGTAGCACTCCGATACCCCGGGGACATTGATGATCCTTGCCGCGATCATGCCGCCGGTACAGGATTCCGCGGTTGTCACCGTCAGATCATTGGCCATCAGCAGATCTGCTACCGCCATCTCCAGGGTAGTCTCCGCCTTGGTACTGTAAATATCCGCTCCGAAACGGGATTTCAGTTCCTTCACCACAGGTTTAATGGCTTTTCCAGCTGCCTTGGTATCTTCCCCGGAAGCGGTGACACGGATATGTACTTCTCCCGTCTTGGCATAGGTAGCTATCGTAGGATTGGTCTGTCCGTCGATCAGATCCTTCAGGGTATCCTCCACCTGGCTCTCCGGCACACCACAAAGCTTTACCATCTGAGAACAGATCACCCCGGGAGTCAGTGTATCCAGATAAGGAAGCACCTGCTGTTCGAACATGGGAACCAGTTCCGCAGGGGGTCCCGGCAGCAACACAATACGGTTCTTCTCCGTCTCCAGAATAATGCCCGGCGCTGTTCCATTATCATTATCCAGCACCTTCGCTCCCTCTGGCACCATGGCCTGTTTCCAGTTGTTCTCCGTGGGCTGAATATCTCTGACTGCGAAAAATTCGGCAATGTGCTCCATGCTGTGATCATCCACCGAGAGATTCTTTCCACAGACTTCCGCCACAGTCTCCTTGGTCAGATCATCCTCCGTGGGTCCCAGTCCACCAGATAACAGGATCACATCCGAACGCTCCATGGCACATTTCAACACACCTGCCAGTCTCTCCACATTATCTCCCACCACTGTCTGGTAGTAACAGTCCAGTCCGGCTCCCGCCAGCTTTTCCGCCAGATAAGCTGCATTCGTATTCACAATGTTCCCCAGTAATAATTCGGTACCTACACAGATGATCTCCGCTGTCATATCTTTACCGCCTTTCGCTGTCACTTGTCCTATATCTTTCCCACAGACAGTATACTACACTTCTCGGGCGGAGAAAAGGAAATATTTTACTCCAGAGAATTTTCACTTTCCACTTTTTCCTGATTCCAGAGCTGGTGTCGTATTTTTTCATCCGTTCCCTTGTGACTCCGCTCCCGCCACTGAGTAGGGGTGCATTCATACCTTTTCTGAAAACAGCGGTGGAAGGTCCGCATATTAGGAAATCCGCATTCGTAACTGATCTCTGTCACCGTCTTTCTGCTGTCCTTCAACAGATTGCAGGCCAGGATCATCCGCTGCTGCGCTACATAGGAAGGAAAAGAGATATTTAACTGGGAGGAAAAAATATGGGACAGATAATACGGACTAATCCCCAACTCTTTTGCCACCTTCTGTGCCGTCAGTTCCCCGGTGATATTGTCGTTGATATATTGCAAAAGCTTCTGCGTGATATTCAGATCCGAAGGCTTGTCCTTTTTGATCACTGGGATATTTTCATACATATCCGCCAACAGTGCCATCAGAAGTCCCTTGTCCTGCCGAAATGGCCGCAGTTCCTTATGCAGACCAATATCTGCCAGAATGTCCAGTACCATCTGTCCGTAACGGCTGAGCATGCTTTTCTGAAAACAGGGAGACTCCATATCATAATAGGTAAGTTCTTCCTGAAATTCCCCGATGGAATCCATATCTGCAATGATCAGAAGCATTCCCACCTCTCCCACAGAACTGTAGGAATGGATCTGGTTCGGGTAGATCATCAGACAGTCTCCTGTAATCAGATGATAATTCACACCAGCTACCGTGGCATCCATCTCCCCTTCCGTCACATGGACGAATTCCATATGTTTATGCAGATGAAACGGGAAGTTCGGGTGCCACCAGACATGACAGTCATAGACCTTTTTCCGGCTCTCATAAAACGGTTTTACTGTGTTCATACCAATCCCCATACCTTTCACAGTCTGCAAACTTTGGGCCGCAGGCACAAAATTTAAAGCTCTCTGTATTCTACATACCATATTCCGTCCCGAATTTCTACCTGTTTTGTTAAAAATAGCAATTTTTGTCCCATATGTAATTTCTTTTTGTCGTGCAGTCCACACTTTTTTCACTTACAATAAGCTTAAATGAAAGCAGTTCCAATTTAAAAAACAAAAAGTGAGATATATTATGAATCGTACAGAAGCCAGAGAAAAAGCTACCGCACTGGTAGCACAAATGACAATAGAAGAAGCTGCTTCCCAGCTGTTACACTCGTCTCCCGCGATTCCCCGTCTGGGCATTCCCGCCTATGACTGGTGGAGTGAAGCCCTTCATGGTGTTGCCAGAGCCGGTACTGCCACCTGTTATCCGCAGGCGATTGGCCTGGGTGCAACTTTTGACCGTGAATTATTACAGAAAATCGCCGGTTCCATCGCTTTGGAAGCCCGGGCAAAATATAATGCTTATTCCCGCCTCGGAGACCGCACCCGGTACAAAGGTGTGACCATGTGGTCGCCCAATATCAATATCTTCCGTGATCCCCGCTGGGGAAGAGGCCAGGAGACCTACGGAGAAGATCCCGTACTTACCGCTTCTCTTGGCTGTGCCTTTGTGGAAGGATTACAGACCAAAAGAGACGGTTACCTGACCACTGCCGCCTGTGCCAAACATTTTGCGGTGCATTCCGGTCCCGAGGCTCTGCGTCACAGTTTCGACGCCAAAGCTACGAAGAAGGATCTGTGGGAAACTTATCTTCCCGCTTTTGAAGCTCTGGTGACACAGGCTGATGTGGAAGCTGTCATGGGTGCTTATAACCGTACCAACGAGGAACCCTGCTGTGCTCACTCCTATCTTATGGAGGAGGTGCTTCGCGACAAATGGCATTTTGAAGGACATTACGTTTCCGACTGCTGGGCGATCCGTGATTTCCACGAGGGACATCATGTAACTGCATTTCCGGAGGATTCCGCCGCTCTTGCCCTGGAAAAGGGTTGTGATTTAAACTGCGGCTGTACCTATGAATATATTTTACAGGCATATAAACAGGGAAAGGTAACCGAAGAAGAAATCCGCCGCAGTGCAGAACGTCTTTTCACCACCAGATACCTGTTAGGACTCTTCGATCACAGTTCCCTGGACGAAATTCCCTACAATGTGGTGGGCTGTAAAGAACATCGGGAACTGGCTTATCAGGCCGCTGTGGAAAGCTGTGTTCTGTTGAAAAATGACGGTACACTGCCTCTGTCCTTGAAAGATAACAAACGCATGGCTGTCATCGGCCCCAATGCCGACAGTCATGCCGCACTGGTTGGTAACTACAACGGTACCCCGCCCCGTTCCATCACTGTAGTGGAAGGAATTACAAGAATCTGCGAGGATACCGGCTGGGATGTCAATTATGCAGAGGGATGTCTGCTCTATGATGACCCTTCCGTACGAAAGGTATTTCAGAACTACCGTATCCCCGAAGCTGTGGCATTGGCAGAATCCTGTGACCTAGCCATTGTATGTGTCGGTCTCGACTCCACACTGGAAGGAGAACAGGGAGATGTGGGTAATGCATTTGCCAGTGGAGACAAGCCAGATCTGCTGCTTCCCAAGATCCAGAGGGATCTGGTAGAACAGGTCATCGCTACCGGTACTCCGGTGATTCTGATTGATCTGGCCGGAAGCCCCATCGATCTGTCCGCTTACGAAGATCAGGTGCCTGCAATACTGCATGCCTGGTATCCCGGCGGAGAAGGCGGACGGGCCATTGCAGACATCCTGTTCGGCAAAGTATCTCCCGGCGGCAAGCTGCCCCTTACCTTCTATTATAATGCCGGACCGCTGCCAGACATTACCGATTATCATATGACCGGACGCACTTACCGTTATTTTGAAGGCAGACCCTGGAAGCCTTTTGGTTTCGGACTCACCTACGGAGAATTGCAGATCACAGAAGCAAAAGTAACTGAAGTTGATTACACGAAGGAGATTCCTTCCGCACAAATCACAATACATTGCCAGAATCCCACGGATCGTGACTTAAGTGATGTCATACAGGTCTATGTCCATGTAAACGGTTCTTCCAACGAAGTTCCCAACCACAAGCTGGCTGCGTTCGAACGGATCCGTCTGGATGCCGGAGAAAGCAAAGAATTCCGGATCACCATTCCGCCCATGGCCTTTACCACGGTAGACAATTCCGGCAACAGAGTATTTGATGGCACTTCTGCTACACTTTATCTGGGATTTTCCCAGCCGGATCTCACAGAAGAAGATCAGAAGATCTATACAGGCAACAGAGGCCAGGTATTCGCGGTCACTTTATAATGAGCATTATGGTGGTAAACCATTTGCTATAGAGAGATGTATTTTTAAAACAAGGAGGATAAATCCTCTCCTCGCCATAAGGGGAAATTTCACTTTGTGAAATTGGATTTTCCTTCGGAAAACAAGGAGGATAAATCCTCTCCTCGCCATAGGGGCTCGGATTTTCCTTCGGAAAACAAGGAGGATTACAATGAAAAGAAACAAGATCTTAAGCCTGTTGCTGTCCGTTTCCATGCTGACTGCACTCACCGCCTGCGGAAGTCAGAGTTCCGATACTCCCGCAGCATCCACCACCGATAACGGAAGCACTACTGCTGCTACCGAAAGCACCGCTTCTTCCGATGACGGTTATGTACTGGACAAGGTTACCCTCGTCGTAGACGGTACCTTCAATGCATCTGTGGATGCTTATCAGGACAAATTCGTCGAACAATGGGACACAGCTGTCAGTGAAGCACTGGGCCATCCCATCAGTCTGAATATCCAGCAGTTAGACCATTCCAGCTATGTAGATGGCGTTGGCCGTCTGTTTGCCAGCGGTGATTACCCCGATGTCATTCTGCTGAATGCCGGTCAGTATGCAGAATATGCAAAAACAGGTCTTCTGTGGGATATGACAGCTGCTTATGATAATGCAAAGTTCCACAGCCACATGGTACTGCCCGCAGTAAACGAGAATGTCCGTATCGACGGCAGACAGTATGGTCTGTCCACCGGTCTTGGCGGCGGCTGTATCACTTATGTAAAGCAGGCATGGCTAGATGCAGTCGGCATGAAGGCTGAGGATATTACCGACTGGGATTCCTACTATGCAATGTTAAAGGCATTCACCGAGCAGGATCCCGATGGCAATGGCAAGAACGATACCTACGGCGTAGCTGCAGCAGGCTTTATCGGTTCCGAGGCTCCTTACACCAACTATCTGCCTCAGTTCTGGCAGAACGCATATCCCAGCTTCACCTATGATGAGAACGGTGTATGGTATGACGGTTTCAACACCCAGGAGACCAAAGATGCTCTGCTTCGTTTACAGCAGGCTTACGCAGACGGTGTCATCGATCCCGAATCCCTGACCATGGGTACCAAGGATGTCCGTGAAAAATGGTGGTCTTCCGATCAGTCCGGTTCCTTCGGTGCTTTCACCTACTGGTCCGGTTACTGGAACGATAACTTGGTTAACAACATGGATAAGAACGGTGTAGATTCCGGACTGGCAAGACTGGCCCCCATCGCTGAAATGGATGGCTACCTGAACAGAGAATCTCCTGTATACTGCATCATTGATGACGGTGACGGCGATGATTCCAGAGAACAGGCAATCTTCGATGCAGTCTTCGAGACCATGTTCGACGGCGGTACTGTACAGACCCTGTGGGTATACGGTGCAGAAGGCTACCATTGGTCTACTGAGGCTGAGACTATTGTTACCGGTGAAGGTACTGACAATGCCAAGACCTATGAATACAAAGACGGTGAGTTCCATCTGCGTCTGAATCCTTCCGATCCCAGTGCATTATGGAAAAAGAATGCTATCGATCCTTCTTCCATGATCTGCTCCTTAGAGAATGGTTTTGAATCCGCTACCGATCTGACCAAGGAATGTAACGAGTTCTTCTCCGAACACAGCGTAGACGCTCCCCACTCTGCTTCCTGTGACGGTATTACCAACTACGGCGGTACGATCAATGATGCCAAAAACGTAGTCATCGCCGAGGTTGTTGTAAAGGGCGGAGATGTAGATGCCGCTATGGACAATTATGTTAAGACTACCCAGGATATGGTCTGTCTCTTATACACATCTCCGAGCCCACGAGACGG
>ENA-UAJF01000817-UAJF01000817.1-human-gut-metagenome-genome-assembly--contig:-NODE-817-length-6931-cov-2.901105_pt1 | contig 6931 bp, 4 predicted proteins | sample MGYA00244428_ERZ654411 | MGnify/ENA primary metagenome ERZ654411 (study PRJEB26926, sample SAMN06165282) | human gut metagenome | biome: ENVO:00009003; feature: ENVO:2100002; material: ENVO:00002003...
CCTTGCTGTAATCGACCGTACCGTCCTCGTTTTTCGGGACATTGTCGAGGTCGAGCGTTGTCAGCTGGAACATCTCGCCCGCGCCCTCGCAGTCACTGCCCGTGACAATCGGCGTATGCACGTAGGTGAAGCCGTTCTCGTTGAAGAACTTATGGATGGCGAACGCCGCAGCAGAACGCACGCGGAACGCCGCGTTGAAGAGGTTCGTTCTCGGGCGCAGGTGCGCGACCGTACGCAGGTATTCCACCGTGTGGCGCTTCTTCTGAAGTGGGTATTCCGGCGAGGACGCACCCTCAACGGTAATCTCCTCCGCCTGAATTTCAAAAGGCTGCTTCGCTTCCGGCGTGAGCAGCAACGTACCGGTGACACGCAGCGCAGCGCCGACATTCTGGGAAGCGATCTCCTTGTAATTTTCGAGTTTTTCCGCCGTAAAGACAATCTGTACGCCCTTAAAGCAGCTGCCGTCATTCAGATCGATAAATCCGAGCGCTTTGGAGTCGCGGATCGATCTCGCCCAGCCACAGACCGTGACCTGCGTATCGCCAAAGGTCTCCGGCGATCCGTAGAGGGCCGCGATTTCTGTTCTTTTCATGATGACCACATTCCTTTCCGTGCGGCACTTAAACTGCACACGCAAAACCTACGCTTTGGCATGCGGCATTTCTCCGCAAATAATCACTTTTATTATCATACTACAAACGCTATCGGTTTAGCAAGGAAAATTTTGAATTTTCTCCCCGAAAACGCGATTTATGCGCGATCTTTCTTCAAAATCGCATAATTTGCGATGTCGCACAATCCCCCATTGTTCTTTGCACCCTCGCGCATGATGCCCTCAAACTGCATGCCGCACTTTTTCATCACGCCGCCGGAGTGCGAGTTGTTCACATCGTGGCGCGCCGCAATGCGGTTGAGGCCGACCTCGTCAAACAGGAAATTAATCACGGCACCGAGTGCTTCGCTCGTATAGCCCTTGTGCCACCAGTTTTGGCCGATGCAGTAGCCGATCTCTGCAGCTTTGATCTCATCATCCGTTTTTACCGCAGCGATGGTGCCGATAAGCGCGTTTTCATCCTTTACAACAATGCCCCACTGGTAATAGTTGAGCTCCTCATAGTGCGATGCCCACAGTGCGAGGATCTGCTTTGTTACCTCTACGCTGCTGTGCGCGGGCCATGTGAGGAACTTTGTGACCCCAGGGTCGGACGCCCAGTTGCGGTACATCGGCTCTGCGTCCGCAAGCGTTAAGCGGCGCAAAATGAGTCTTGGCGTTTCGAGTGTGACAGTCCCCTTGTGTTCCATTGTGTTTCCTCCTGATTTCTCCTGAAAATAAAACAGTGCAGACCGTTCATTCAGCCTGCACTGTTCATTGCGATTTATGCGGTTAGGTTCTTTCTAACTCTCAAAAAGCGTATGACAATGTAGGCCCGCAGCAAATACCGTTACCCATGGCATTCGCGGACTGCATATTCATCATAACGCGAACAAAGCGGAACATTGTCATACCCCTTTCTTTCAAATTTGTTTTGACTATCCTACCACAGTTCTTTCGGTTTTGCAAGAGGAAAATTCTATTTTCCTGAAATTCTCCGAAAAATCAGCCCAAAGGCGCGTGTTTGAGCAATTTGCGGTCCTTTTCGCCGTAAAAGCGCACCGCGTTGATACGGCTGTTAATCTCATTGCGCAGCTCTGCGTTTTCGTAGGCGTATTCGCCCGTTACGGTGCTGACATCTGCGCTCAGCAGCGCAAACATATTGCTTCTTGCGAGCGCGCCGTAGGTGATTTCCGTTTCTTTATCGCGCAGGCCGTTGTCGCTCTGCACGGCATCGCTGTAAAAGAGCTCGAGGTATTTAAAGACTTCCTCGGCGCACTTCGTATTCGGATTCACCGCCGCATAGGCCGTGACGAACGCCGTCACACCGCCCGCATCGTTTGGGACGGTCAGTGCGTAGGTGTCGTTTTTGTTCTGTGCGTAATAGGTAAAGCCGTCTTCGTACCATGCGCCGCCGGTAAGTGAAACTTCGGCGTCTGCAACTTCATTTTCGGCAGTGGGCACGGAAAATTCCGATGCGGTTTCAATATTCGCAAACTGTGCGCCGTACCAGCTCGCCTGCTGTGCCTGCAAAACACTCAAAACAGTATCGTCCTTGCAGGTTTTCAGCGTGTCAAAAGACGTATACTGCGCGTTCGGGTCCTGCATCTGCGCTTTATCGAGCAGATAGGCGTTCACGCGGTACAAAAGCGGCAGCACGACCTGCTCACCGTTTACCTTGCCGGCATTAAACACCGGCTGCACCTGTGCGCTCGGGTCAAGATAGAGGCTGCTTTTGATGTAGGTATCAAGCGGCAGAAATGCGCCGTCTGCCATACTCTGCTCCACATCCGGGAAAAGCGCGGACGTACAAGTCGAGTTCGGGGCGTGCGCCGCCAAAATAAACGCGTCGGGCCCGCCGCCGGCTTCGATCTCGGCACGAATTTCTTCTATCTTTGCTTCGCGCTCGGCTCCATTGCTCGGTAGCGCGACAAACTCCACCGGGCACTCGCCGTAGAGGTATTCGTAAATCTCCGTGATTGGATTATTCTTGAAGAAATTTTTGCTTTCCACTAAGATCGTCGGCTTTTTCTCCCCTGCTGTTTGTGCTTTCGGCGCGCTTTGAACGCCGCACAGCACCTGCATCAGCACCAAGATTGCCAAAACAACCACACATTTGCGTTTCATATCGTCCGCCTCCTTTTAAATCAGTACAGTAACTCAATAAAGCGCGCGAATACGTAAAAAGAGAACGACCGCAACCGTTCTCCCGATGTTAAAAGTATATGCACGTTTACGGGAAACTGCTTTTGTTACAAAAAGAATAACATAAAAGCGCGAATTTTGTCAATATCGTTTTAACCAAAACGGGGAGGCATTTTTATATGCAATAAACAAAAAGGACAGAAAGCTTGCACTCTCTGTCCCCTTTTATTCAAGATTGCGACTAAACCTATAAGCCGAGTTCTGTCTTGGACAACCATCTTTCTCGTCTGCACGTTGCCGTGCAGCTCAAGCCATCTCCTCGAAACCGCCGGGCCGACGTATATGTTTCTCCACGATGTTGCTCCGAATAGGGTTTACATGGCCGCGCAGTCTCCTGCGCGCCGGTGCGCTCTTACCGCACCTTTCCACCCTTACCTGCAATGCAGGCGGTATATCTCTGTTGCACTTTCCCTGGGGTCGCCCCCGGCGGCCGTTAGCCGTTATTCTCGCCCTGTGGAGCTCGGACTTTCCTCAGATGCGGCCTTTCGGCGTACACCCGCAGCTGTCCGGCTTACTCGCAAAATTTGTAAAATGATTGAATTTTAATACTGGTTTTCGGAAAGCAAGCGATTTTTCTCGTCCCACAGCTTCTGGGAAAGGTCCACATAGTAGCTGTGCGGGTTTTCAAATCGCGTTACTTCTTCCCACAGCGTATCGACCTGCGCGAGGCAATGCGCGCGGATGGCGCTCAAAGCACGCGGCTGATACAGGCACTCGCCGTTTTTAAACAGCTGGGTGCGCAGGCGCACGGCGCGGAAATTCTCCACGGTCTTGCGCTTCCACGTGTGATTCGGGTCGAAGATCGTATACGGCTTCTCGTCGTCGATGACCTCGTCGTTCAGCGTGATGACATCCGCAATGGCCTTGTCGGTCTCGCGGTCGAAAATACGCCAAACCTCCTTGAAGCACGGTGTGGTGATCTTTGCCACGTTTTCGCTGATCTTGATCTTCGGGACGATGGTGCCGTCCGGCTTTTCGACAGCCGCCAGCTTGTAAACGCCGCCGAACACCGGCTCGCTGGAGGACGTGATGAGGCGCTCGCCTACGCCGAAGGAATCAACCTTTGCGCCCTGCATGAGCATATCGCGGATGATGTACTCATCAAGGGAGTTGGATGCGCAGATCTTGCAGTCTTCAAAGCCGGCGTCGTCAAGCATCTTTCTCGCTTTTCTGGAAAGGTACGTGATGTCGCCGCTGTCGATGCGGATGCCGGCCGGGCGGAAGCCCTGCGGCACGAGCACTTCGTTAAAGACGCGGATGGCGTTCGGCACACCGGACTTCAATACATTGTATGTATCGACAAGCAGCGTGCAGTTGTGCGGATATTCCTCGGCATACGCCTTAAACGCTTCGTATTCGCTGTCAAAAAGCTGTACCCAGCTGTGCGCCATGGTGCCGAGCGCCGGAACGCCGAAATGGCGGTCGCTGATGGTGCAGGCGGTGCCGACGCAGCCGCCGATATATGCGGCACGCGCGCCATAGATGGCGCCGTCAAAACCCTGTGCACGGCGAGAGCCGAACTCCATAACCGCTCTGCCGTCCGCAGCGCGCACGATGCGGTTTGTTTTCGTTGCGATGAGGCTCTGGTGGTTGATAGAAAGCAAAACCATGGTCTCTACAAACTGTGCCTGAATGACCGGGCCGCGCACGGTGACGATCGGCTCACCCGGGAAGATCGGCGTGCCCTCCGGCACAGCCCAAACATCGCAGGTAAACTTGAAGTTCTTCAGATAATCGAGGAACTCTTCGCGAAAAATGTGCTTGGAGCGCAGGTAATCGATGTCCTCCTGCGTGAAAGAAAGCTCACTCAAGTAATTGACAAGCTGCTCCACGCCTGCCATAATGGCAAATCCGCCGCCGTCCGGCACTTTGCGGAAAAACATATCGAAGTAGCCGATGGTATCCTTAAAACCGTTGGCAAAATAGCCGTTTGCCATGGTGATCTCATAGAAATCCGTCAGCATTGTCAGGTTAATATGATCGTAAGAGAGATTCTGTGCCATAATTCAGCCACCGCTTTCTGAAATGAAAGCATTCCTTTCTCCGGGAGTGAGGTGTGTCCTCATACGCCTTATTTTTTACCACACACAGCCAAAAGCAGCGCTTTAAGCCGATTTGTATTATTATACCGCAATTTTTTAAAAAGTACAATGAAAACTCACGGCAAATCGAAAAAATCTGCATCTGCACGGAAAACGGCACGTCTTTGCAGAATGTTTTGTTAAAAGTTCAGCACCGCGCGCGGTTTACGCGTTTTTTCGGAACAGAACAAAATCCGGCCTGCAAGCACAGCAGACCGGATCTCATTTCGGTTAATTACTCGGCTTCCGGTCCGACATCGGTCACGGAGATGGCGTCGAGGATTGTCTTCTCCATCGCCTGCTTGCCGTACTTATCGACATCTGCCTTGTTCTTTTCGCCGTGGGTCAGACAGCCTGCGCCGCCGATGCAGCCGCCGGTGCACGCCATGCCCTCAATGAAGTTGTTCGGCAGAACATTCTTGGAGGCACGCAGCAAAGCCGCCTTGCAGGCTTCGATGCCGTCGCATGCAATGGCGTTGAGCTTGAAGTCTTCGTTGTTCTGCTCCTTGAGTGCTTCCACAACCGCGTCGGACAGACCGCCGCTGCGCGCAAAGATGCGGCCGTAGTAGGAGGCGTTGTCGAGCACGCCTTCTTCGAGCGTGGTGAGGTCGATGTTGCGGCTGTCAAACAGTGCCTGCAGCTCCTCAAACGTCAGCGTGCAGTCAATGTACCGGCTTGCCGGCTCGCCTTCCTTGAACTCCATCTTCTTCGCGGTGCACGGCCCGATGAAAACGACCTTTGCGCCCGGAGTGGTCTCCTTGATGTAGCGGCCGATCTCAGCTGCCGGAGACAGGTTGTGCGAGATTTTATCAACCATGGTCGGGAAGTTCTTCTTGATGTAGGAAACAAATGCCGGGCAGCAGGAGCTTGTGAGGAAGCCCTTTTCCGCAAGCTCTGCCGCTTCCTTATACGCAACCATATCTGCGCCGAGCGCCGCTTCGATGACATGATAGAAGCCGAGGCGCTGGATGCCGGTGATGACCTGGCCGAGCTTTGCATAGCTGAACTGGCTGGAGATAGACGGTGCTACGACCGCGTAAACCTTGTAATCCTGATTCTCGTGGCTGCCCTTGATGAGGTTGACAGCATCGAGAATGAAGGACTTATCGACGATTGCGCCGAACGGGCACTGGTAGACACAGGCGCCGCAGGAGATGCACTTTTCGTTATCAATATGCGCTGCGCGATGCTCCTCGCTGCTCATGCTGATGGCCTTAATCTTGCAGGCCTTTTCGCACGGACGCTTCTGGTTGATGATGGCGCTGTACGGGCATACCTTTGCGCACTGTCCGCAGTCTACGCACTTCGACTTATCGATGTGCGCCTTCTGCTGCTCATCAAACGTGATGGCGCCGCGGCGGCATACGTCCTCGCAGCGGTGTGCAAGACAACCGCGGCAGGACTCTGTGACGACATGGCCGCTGACCGGGCATTCGTCGCAGGCAATCTCGATGACTTCGATGACGTTCGGGTTTTTCTTGTCGCCGCCCATAGCGAGCTTGATGCGCTCCTCAACGATGGCGCGCTCTTTGTAGATGCAGCAGCGCATCGTCGGTTTTTCTTTGACGATCAGCTTCGGAATCTCATAGTATGCGGCGTCGAGGTTATCCTCAAAACCGTAACGTGCGACCTCGCGCAGGACCTTATACTTCAAATACTGGATTTTCGTATCAAACTTTCTCATTCTTCACATCAAACCTTTCTTGCTTTGGACAGAGATTTCCTTTTCTATATTTTTCAAATCTTCCTTAGAGTGCCGAGACACTCTATACACAGAAGCTATTCTGCGTTTAGAAGTAGGATACCTTAACTTTTTTGCCCATCTTCTCGAGCGAGGTGCAGAGATTTTCGACCAACTGCATCTTGATGTTGAAGTTAATGGGCAGATTTGGGTTCTGGTGCGCCGGGTTTACCGCACGACCGACAAAGAAGTTGATATCGGTCGCTTCTTCAAACAGCATGCGGGCGATCATGGACGCGCCGTCGCGCTTATAGCCCCACTGGCTGTACTTGCGGTTTTCCTCAAGGTAATCCTTCGCGTACTCGACGACCT
>ENA-UAJF01000818-UAJF01000818.1-human-gut-metagenome-genome-assembly--contig:-NODE-818-length-6923-cov-3.532178_pt1 | contig 6923 bp, 4 predicted proteins | sample MGYA00244428_ERZ654411 | MGnify/ENA primary metagenome ERZ654411 (study PRJEB26926, sample SAMN06165282) | human gut metagenome | biome: ENVO:00009003; feature: ENVO:2100002; material: ENVO:00002003...
TACGAGATGTAGCTCCGTCTCGTGGGCTCGGAGATGTGTATAAGAGACAGACACAAAAGTGTAATTCACCGAACCGTTATACCAATAAAAGCTTTCCTCCGGATAGGGGCAGTAAAGCACCTGGAGAATTGCCATGGGAATACCGATGGGCAGGATCAGCCAGCGGTTCTCCTTTGCCTGGCCCGCAATGCATTCTCTGAGCAGCAGGAACTGGGACAGGATCACGGAACCGATCATCAGATAGGGGGTGATCCGGTAAAAATGTTCTCCAAATGCCGCAGGCTGCAAAGCCGACAGAATCAGTATGGAAAATCTGGCTTCCCACACATTTTGTGCCAATGTCTGGTATATCGCATGAAATACACCGGCGATTCCTTCTCCGGCCTGCATTGCCCGGTACATATATTTTCCGAAAGACCAGTCATCTGCAGAGGGATAATCGTATTTTGCGATCGTAAACAGCGGCCACAGGATCACCGCCAGTGCCAGGATCCACGCGATGTGGATCAATATCATTTTCTTTCGTTCTGTCAGTTTCATTGGTATAAAATATCCTTTCTTACAATAGATCCGGTGTCCAGTCCATATCTACATCACTTCCGCCGCTGTCTCCACCGGAACTGCCGCTGTCACTGCTTCCGCTATCGTTGCTGCCAGAATCACTACTGCCGGAATCACTGCTGCCGCTGTCATCATCGTCGTCATCGTCATCATCCTGCGCAGGTTCCGGGGTCGGAGCCGGTGTGGGCGCAGGGGTCGGAGTGACTGCAGGCTTTGTCGCAGCAGGTTTGGTCGTTGGCTTTGGCGTGGTGCCGGGATTCTGGGTGGCTGCAGGTTTCTGAATACTTCCACCGGTCTTGTCTCCCGACACGGTTCCGCTGCCGGTGATCGTCTGCCCATCGTTACGGCTGTACTGTTGCCATCTGCACTGCCGGTGATTTTGCCGGTAATGCTTCCTGTGATGCTTCCGGATGCAGTGGTATCATGTTTTTCTTCATAAGCCGCAAAAGGATCCTGTTTTGCCATTTCTCTGACCGCACCGGCGCTGACCCAGTATTTTCCGTCAAACCATTGTACTTCTCCGTCAAAAATACGGATCTGCGGGGTATCACTGTCTATGGCACCCGTGGTGTTGTCCGCTGCGTTGCCTTTCTCTCCGCCGTCCGTGGCGGCACCGGTTCCCTCTGCTGTATTTGCATTGTCCTCTGCTGTCATATCTTCTGTCACCTCATAGGACGTGTATTCCGGACGGGTCTCCAGTCCGATCATTTCCCCGCAAAAACGATACTCCTCTGCGGTAATATCCCCGCCGATTCCCTGCCACAGGCAGTTCTCACCGGTAGCATCATAGGCATAGAGGATCAGATCCGTATAATCTGTTCCCTCCAGCAGTTTTTTCTTGATTTCTTCGGAGGGCTGCTCTGTCAGGATCTTTCCTTCGGAATCAAAACTTCCCGTGTAAGTGATATATTCCATACCCTCCCGGTTGCTCCAGAGGGAATAGACATCCAGCGCACCTTCTCCGGTATGGACATCACAGGTATAGTCTCCCGTGAGCACACCGCCCTGCATGGTTCCCTGTTCATGGGTAATGCTCCCGGTAGCGCTGTCCACGCTCCAGGCTTCGAAGGTACCGTTCCAGTCCTTCATGGTTTCCGGTGTATCTGCCAGAGGCGCTGTTGTATCCGAAATCTCTGTCGTTGTATTTTCCCGGGCTCTGGCTTCTGTGGTTCCCGTTTCCTGTGTGGCATCGGGATTCTCAGTTTCTGCCGGATCCGCGATGTTCTCGTCCGCACCGGCCGCTGTCACTGTTACCAGCCGGATCGTTGCACCCTCCTGGCTCAGGAATCGTTTCGTGTCGTTTCCGGTATACCACACCCTGGAGAAGCATTGTCCCTCTTCCGTATAGCCGGTCTGTACATAGAGCAGAGGCTGACTGTCTCTTTCCAGATAGTAGTTTCGCTGTCCTTCTTTCAGTTTGGGCATCATGGTGGTGAACCAGTCCTCGCTGTCGATGAGATTCACGCTCTCACTCAGATACTCGGTCAGCTCCAGATCATTTTGCATTTCCTGTGCACGGCTGCGGATCCCCTCTGTCTCTTCCTCCAGATTCACGCTGAGCTCCTGTAGAGCAGCAAATGCTTCCTCATCCGCATAGAGCCGGTAATCCTGTTCCAGCATATCCCGCTGTTTGCGGATGTATCCCGCTCTGTTGTAGGCATCGGCCAATGACAGATAATCCTCCTGGGTAAACTCTCCTTTATTATATTTTGTCTCCAGATTGAGAATCTCCAGCTCCAGCTCTGAGAGCATCGGCTGTGCCTCTACGGGAGTCACGGCATCCTTCGCATTTTCATCACTGCCATCTCCGCAGGCCGTCAGGGATGTTACCAGAACAGCGCTCATGGCCAGTGCCAGAAATCTTGTTGCTTTTCTTTTCATCTTTTTGTCCTATCTGTTTTTCATTCTTAACTATTGTGCATCACTGATCAGTTTTCGCAGGAAAGTATCCGCCTCCGAGCCCTGTGCATAGGTTCCCATGTTCAGGACCTGCTGTGCCAGAGCGTAGATGCTGCGGGCCTGCACCGGACCGTAGATGGTAATGTCCTTGCCATCCTTGTTCAGGATGATGTATCCGCGGAATGCATATTCCACCTTATACTGGTTTGCCGGAAGGCCGACCAGTACGGAAGTGAACCGGTATCTGCCACTCACGGTCTCATAAATACTGTCCTGATGGGTGCCGTTGGCATTCGTACCGTAAGCCAGTCCGCTGATGACTTTTTCGCCGCCTTTGATCATGGGATAGCTTGTCCGGTTGGCATTGTTCATGACCAGTGTTCCGTATTCCTTCAGATGATAACCGTTCACACCATTTCCCAGCAGTTGTGCTCTGAGGTCCGTACTGATACCGGTCTTGAAGCGGATTCCCGCTTTTCCGGTAATCCGGATGGAAAATCCATGGTAGGTCAGCAGATCCGTAAGTCCCGGCTGTTCTGTGGCCACATAGGCATTGTTACGATATTCCAGGGTCCAGACATACATGCCGATGGGCGCTCCGTTCTCATTATACCGGTACACGACCGCCGACTGGGCATTTCCGTTCGGCAGTTTGACGATACGGCGGTTATTCCGCACCTGTGGTGTATAGGCAATACCGTCCACGTAGATCGTGGAAGCATCGTAACCCGACGGTACCTGCAATACCACATTGGTAGAGGAAGTCGGCATCGGGCAGGGGCTGGCCGGCATATTTTCATAGACCGGAATCTTGAAGACAAAGGTATTCTCCAGCGCTCCCGCACTTTCATACAGTTTCTTCATGCTCAGTGCCTCGCTGGTGGGTGCTGAGATGTTCTGCATATACTGATGGGTATATACCGGATTGCTGGCAGTGGGGGATACATTGAATTTCTGTAAATACAGGGTATCCTGGCCCTTACGTATGTAGCTTGCGGAGATTACTTCCGCTCCTCCAAGGATCGAGTAGTAGGCTCCATGCCAGTCATGATCTTTGGCATAATTCAATCCATTGCGGATCACTTCTTCATTGGTACTGCCGGAAGCTCCCACATTGAAATAATTGTAATAATGTTCATAACCGGGATAGGTGCCGGAGATCAGCGGGGATGTCCCCTCTCCCTGCTCCTGCAGTACTCTGGCTGCCAGATGGAACGGGCTGACCTGCCGGTTCTCCTCCGCACCGATGGACCAGAAAATATGGTAGAATTTCATTGAGGTCTCCGGTGCGTTCTGACTGCTTTTCATGAAGGTTCCCTCGAGGAAATTCTTTACCGCTTCTTCCGTATGATAGCTTGCGTTGTAGGTCAGCTGTTCAAACTGGAAAATAGCATTCTCCTGCAGGGAATTTCTGGGGTCCATGTATAATTTCAGTACATCTTCCGAAGCGAAATACCAGTTGGGGCTGTGCTGTCCTTCCTTGCAATAATCCCCGTAACTCTTATAGACCAGACTTTTTCCACCCTGCAGTTCGTTGTTGACTGCGGTCTGGAAATCCAGTCCGGTATTCTGTCGTACAAAGGTCCAGTTGGGATGTTTCTGTTTCAAAGCCTGCAATGCCGGCCGGTAGCTCTCCGGGAACTGCTCGATGTCCACATAGACACCGGTGGCATTTTCCTCTGCCAGCATAACCGCCGCTCCGGGATTCATGCCGTACAGTTCTTCCCATTCCAGAAAACGTTCATCCGAGCATGCCAGATAATCCCGGGGGATATATCCCTCGTAGACCTTGCCCTTTACCTCGGCGGATACTTTTTCCCAGACCTGATAGTCTTCATCCATCGTCACATCCCGGATCTCCACCATCTGTCCACTGGGCACGGTGACCACTTTTGTGCTGTCTTCCGACGCTTCCGCACGGATCGTCAGATCATCGCACAGATAAACCAGTGCCATGACTTCCCGGTCTTCTACGATATTCTGCAAAGCCCCTCGTGCTTCTTCGATCCATGCCTGATCTTCTTCATCCAATGCATGCGTCTGATAGGTATTGCCCTCGTAGGTGAATATAAATGCCGCCAGGAGAATTGCTCCCAAAAATGCCAATTTTCTCTTCATATAACGTGACTCATTCCTTATTTTATGGTTGCTGTGTTGCCCGTTCTATCCTGCATCTACGTCGGGCATCACTCTATGTGCTTCAGTTTCTTATGCAGTACCCGGATTCCCTTCGGTGCAATGGCAAACAGTGTATGATAACACTTGTTCTTTTTGGTAAGCCAGGGGTTTTTCATGGCTCTCCACCAGCCGTGACGCAAGTCACGCACCACCCTGCGGTAGAATGCGTTGTCCCCGGTCATCTGTGCAATAGGGATGTGCAGCAGATAATCCAGCCGCTGGAAAATGCCGAACCGGAATGCGATTTCCGACAGCTCCGGATATTTTTTATCCACCAGTGCAAGCACCATGTCCGCATTGTCGATATTGTCGGCGAATACTCTGGAGAACCGGTTCTTGTCTCTGGTATTGCTGTCCGGACGATAAAATACATGATACGCCTGTCCGGGAATGCATGCAATCCCCGGAACTGCACTTTCCTCCCGGGTCAGCATTTTTACTAATAAATGAAAATCTTCATTCAGTGCCCCCACCGGAAATTGTTCTATGGTAAACAGGTCCTTCCGCAAAAGCTTGGTACAGAAGGAGCAGTCTCCGCGGTGCATCAGAAGTTCCTTCAGAAAATCTTCTGCCGGGATCACCTGTTCCGTTGCCACCGGCTCGCAGATATTCGGTAAAATATTGCCGTCTTTGTCGATTTCATCCCTGCCGACCTGCGCTACGGGCATTCCGGTCTTTTCGATTGCCCCGTACAGCCGCTCATACATATCCGCATCCACGTAGTCATCGCTGTCCACAAAGCCCACATATTCTCCCCCGGCCTGCTGTAATCCGAAATTCCGGGCGGAAGAAGGCCCGCCGTTCTTTTTATGGAAGACGCGGATTCTCTCATCCTCCGTTGCCAGCCGGTCACATAATGCCGGTGTCTCATCCGTGGAACCGTCATCGATCAGCAGGATCTCCAGATTTTCGTAAGTCTGTGTCCGCAGGCTTTCCACGCAGCGGGGCAGATACGGTATGATATTGTACACCGGCACGATCACACTGATCAGCGGTTGCTTGGTTACACTACTGTTCACTGTTTATTCTCCTATACATAGACCGCTCCGGGATTACAGGGGCCGGAGAGCAGGGGCCGTCATTCCATAATTGTGGAATCACCGGGGCAGGTGTTGTGATGTCCTGCATCACATTCTGGCCGGCATCCGGCATTTCCTGTTCTTCTGACATTTCTGGCAAGAACTTCATTTTCCGGCACAGTTCGATCAATCTTTCCGCAGCCGTCCGGGCATTCCATTCCCCGACAATGGTCTGCTGTGCGTTTTCTCCCAGTCTGCGGCACTCTCCGGGATCCCTGAGAAGCCGTTCCACGGTCCGAAATAATTCCTGTTCCTCACCGTCCCGGTACATCCTGCCGTTTTCTCCCTGACGGATCAGCCAGGGAGCCGCTCCGATCATATGATCTGCCACCACAGCACAGCCGCTGTTCATGGCTTCATTCACCACTGCCCCCCAGCCTTCTTTGCGGTCACTGGTGACCAGATAGATTTCTGACTTTTCCATGGCCGCCCGGACTTCTTCCGGGCCTTGAAAACCGGGAAAGGTGATCACGTCGGTCACTCCGAGTTCCTCTGCCAGGCGATGCGTCTCTTCCTCCAGTTCCCCTCCGCCGATCATGGTAATATGAAACGTATTTTCTTCCAGATGTTCTTTTAAATAAGATGCTGTTTTCACCACCAGCTCCGGATGCTTCCAGTCGATCATCCGGGCCGCCCACAGAATACTGCCCGGTTCTTTGTGATTGAAGGGCTGCCCTGCCTCGTAATGCCTGGTCTCCGGGAAATAGCCGAAGCGCAGCATTTTGCCGGGGTAGGCATGGATCAGGTGATAATCGCAGGGCACATAAGCTCCTGCGCACAGGAAATACACCGGTGCCTTACGGTATCTGGTGTGATCCTTGTATTTTTGCAACAGGCCTCTCGGAGAAACAGCCTTCCATTGCCCTTCCTTATATAAGCGTTCATTATAACGGAAGATCGGTTTTCCGGCAGTCAGTCTCTCCTGAATATAGCTTTCTTCATCGCATCCGCCGAAGATCACCACATCCGCGGTAAACAATAGTTTCTCAAACTCTTCCGCATCTGTGACGGCGTTGCTGTTCGACTCAGAGCCGGGCGTTTTCTCCACCCCAGACTTATGTGCACACGAATTCTTCGCAGCGTAGCGCACGTAGGGACGTTCCTCGGCCTGCCAGCCCATCTTCACCCGCTCTTCTTCCATGGGCTGTGTCTGCAGGCTGTCTCTTATACACATCTCCGAGCCCACGAGACGGAGCTACATCTCGT
>ENA-UAJF01000853-UAJF01000853.1-human-gut-metagenome-genome-assembly--contig:-NODE-853-length-6746-cov-3.557764_pt1 | contig 6746 bp, 8 predicted proteins | sample MGYA00244428_ERZ654411 | MGnify/ENA primary metagenome ERZ654411 (study PRJEB26926, sample SAMN06165282) | human gut metagenome | biome: ENVO:00009003; feature: ENVO:2100002; material: ENVO:00002003...
ATATATAAATCAGTATGCTGTTTGAATAAGAAAAGCGTGAACCGTATGCCACACTCTTTACTTGAAGGTCGTAGGAAACCTTGGATACAGATGTAACAATAGCAGCCCACGCTATAGCGTGAGAACCACTATGCTATCCTTGTATCCAATTTGAAAATTTCCTACGTTTTCAAGTACAAGATAAGCATAACGCTTCTTCTTTTTCTCGTATGTCTTGGAAAGAGTTGCCTCAATCCAATTACAAATATAGAGTATTTTCCCGATAATCCCCTATCTTCGAATGCTTTTATTTGCTTTTGAAGTGGATTTTTGAGGTCATCCTATATTTTCAGTTCTTTGCCCTGTTTTGTGGATGCAATCCCCAAACCGTTTCTCCATCCATACGCTTTCTGTCTGAACCATTGCACAAGCGGAATGTCATTCACGCATATGTGGTAGTGCCCTTTCCTGTTCTTGTCCTCTTCAAATGAGAAAGCTGCATTCTCGTCACGGAACTTGCGGTTAAACTCAGGAGAATAGAAGTCACCTTTCAATCTTACCTGTTTCAACTTGCACAACTCTTGAATTACCCTTTCAGAGAATTTCAAAGTGTTTCGACAGAAGTCAATCAGCGGCAACAACTTCTCCACATAGGGGAAGTACCTCTGTATCTTATCCATATACTCGTTGAACTTGGTGCGTTCTTCCTTATGCTCCCGTTCCATTATTTCAATATACCGTACCAATTCTCCGTTATGACTTTCAAGTGCGGATATGCGTTGCTGCAATTTCTCCCTTTCCGTTTTCAGCTTGTTGCCGCCCAAAAGAGAACCGACCTTTGCCACAAGTGCGGCTTTTGCTTCGGTCTTGGCAGCTTCCAGTTTCTCAGACTTGATTTCTTTCCTCACATCGTCAAGTTGTTGCTCCGCTTGCCGCTGTTCCGTTTGCAACTGCTGCACGTTGGCTTCCAGTTCCCCCGTCCGGCGTTTCAGGTCACGGTAGTATTGGGCGGTGGTGGTATGCCGGGCTTCCGAGCCGACAATGCCACGTTTCAATCCGTATTTTGCCATAGCCAGTGCATACCCGTCCTGATAGGCTTTCAGCTTATGCCGGGTCATGATGTCATTGGCTGACAGCCGTGCTGCACCGCTCGGCTTCTTGCGGTAGTTCTTCTTCACCAGTTTTCCGACTTCTTCTTTCTGCGTTCGGTCTGGACGATAGGCTATGTCCTGTCTCAAATTTTCGTTCTCCGCTTCCAACCTCTTGACCTTGCTGCCGCCCAAAAGAGAACTCATCCCGTCTGCTATGGCTGTGGTGGCGTTTACCGCCGCATTCTTCATCTTCTGCGTGTTGATTTCTCCCTAGACTTGCTTCAACCTCTTTTGCGATTCCTCTTCCAGTCCCAGCAGGGTTTCTATGTTCTCCTGCAGACTGTCTTGTTGCTCTATCAGCTCCTTGTAGTATTGCATGGTGGAGATGTGTTTTGCCAGTGAACCGTCTATTCCTCTTTGCAAGCCATATTTGCCCATGGCTTGTGCGTAGGTGTCCTGATAGTGTTTCTGCTTGTGCCTTGCCATGACATCGTCAGCACACAGCCGCACGTCCTGCGTGCTCTTCTTGCGGTATTTCTTTTTCCCGTTCTGTTCTTCTTTTTGGGCTTTCCTGCGCTCTCCGGTCACTATCGGTACGATAGTGGCGTGTATGTGCGGTGTCTTTTCGTCCATGTGCAGAATTCCATCATTATTCATCGGGAATATATGGAAAATATCACTGATTGATACGATATATAGGCTAATTTGTCTCAGAACAATTTTTTTAATCCTAAAAAAGCATAGCTTTGCAACATGAAAAACAACCTTTAATTAGAAAATACTTATTTAACATTTGGTTTTATTATGCAAAAAATCTCTTCTTCTGCGTCATTTGCAGATTCGAAGCCTCATTATGACTTATTGGATGGGTTGCGAGGCGTTGCGGCTTTATTAGTAGTATGGTATCATGTGTTCGAAGGTTATGCTTTTGCCGGAGGAACCTCTATAGAGACAATCAATCACGGTTATCTGGCTGTGGATTTTTTCTTTATTCTATCGGGGTTTGTCATTGGCTATGCGTATGATGACCGTTGGGGAAAGACACTCACGGTGAAGAATTTCTTCAAGCGCCGTCTGGTGCGTCTGCATCCTATGGTAGTATTGGGAGCAGTGTTGGGGGCAATTACTTTTTTCATTCAGGGCAGTGTGCAGTGGGACGGAAGTCATGTAGCCACTTCTTTAGTAATGGTGGCTCTTTTGTGTGCCATGTTTTTTATTCCTGCTGTGCCCGGTGCAGGATATGAGGTGCGTGGAAATGGCGAGATGTTCCCGCTTAACGGTCCGGCATGGTCTTTGTTTTTCGAGTATATCGGGAATATCTTCTACGCATTGTTTATTCATAAGTTTTCTACCAAGGCATTGACGGTAATGGTCGTGATATTGGGTATCGCATTGACAATGTTTGCTTGTTCTGATGCCGCCGGTTATGGAAGTATCGGTGTAGGCTGGACATTGGACGGAGTCAATTTCGTGGGCGGATTGCTGCGTATGTTGTTTCCTTTTTCTATGGGTATGTTGTTGTCGCGTTGTTTTAAGCCGGTGAAGATTAGAGGAGCTTTCTGGATATGTTCGATTGTGTTGCTGATTTTGTTTCATATTCCTTTTGTAGAAGGTTCGGAGCCGATACTTATGAACGGTGTGTTCGAGATGTTCTGCATTATCTTCGTTTTTCCGGCGTTGGTATGGTTGGGAGCATCGGGCAGCACTACAGATAAAACATCCACCCGTATCTGCAAGTTCCTTGGTGATATTTCTTTCCCACTTTATATCATCCATTATCCGTTTATGTATCTGTTTTATGCTTGGCTCATCAAGAATGAATATTTCACATTGGGTGAAACTTGGGAGGTAGCTGTGTGTGTATGTGCATGGAATGTGTTGCTGGCTTACGCTTGTCTTAAACTGTATGACGAACCGGTAAGAAAATGGTTGAGCAAGAAATACCTGACTAAGAAATAAAAAATAAATGTGTCAAAAGTAAAGCCGGTTTTTCCGGAACTCACTTTTGACACATTTTTCTATTCTTTATATTGTTGCCTTTTTATTTTTTATGAGCGTCAGGTTTATTGGGCTGATGCATAATCTTCAGCAAGTCACGATGAAACTTGATCTCCGCTCGTTGCAGTTTGAATAGTTTCTTGGGAGAGAGAATCTTTTTGAAACGATTTAAATATTCGATGTCCAGTTTGTCAGACTCCAAACGGGCATGAGCGATTTCATCCACAATTTCTTCGTATTCAGCATCGGTGGTATTGGGGTTTTTTCCTTTACGTGCTTTTTGCCAGGCTTTGTCATTGATGGCTTTTTTACGATCTTGCAATTCAAAATAAATAGGGAAGAACTTACCGGCTTCTTCTGCTGTCAGTTCTGCCTTTTGAGTGAGGTATGCCTCTTGTTTGGCTCTAAATTCTTCTTTAGAAAATCCCGGTTTCTTTTGTGCCTGCACAGATAGGGTGAGGCATAAAATAAATAGTAGAGTAGTCAGTTTTTGTATCATTTCGACTAAAGTTTTAATTGTATGTTTCAGTATCGGCCTCTGTCAGATATTGATAAAGTGTGTAGTCATCCATCATAGAATGCTCCATGATAGTTTCTATATATTCGTCAGAAAACTCGGCCGCTTCCGCTGCTGTAAATATAGGTGTATCTTGTTTAGGTCGTCCGACAAAAACTCTGACGCTCAACATGAGTCCGCAGAACATGGCTGTCATATATATCCATGGTTTCACACGTTGCCATGTAGTGATGACAGGTTCGGAAAGGGAGATTTCCTTTTCCGGCAGTTTTTCCATTAGTTCTTTAGAGAAGTTTTCGAAATAACCTTCGGGTACTGTAAACGGATTCTTGGTCCCGCACTTCCTCAGCAATTCATCTTCTTCTTTCATAATTCACTCTCCTTTCTGTCTTTTAGATGCTTTTAATTTGAAAAGGTTTAAAAGCATTCTTTTAAAAAACTCTCTATTTTTTTCACTGCATGGTGATAGGAAGCTTTCAGAGCTCCTACACTTGTACCCAATATCTCGGAAATTTCTTCATACTTCATTTCCTGAAAGTATTTCAGGTTGAAGACTATTCGTTGTTTGTCGGGTAGTGTATGTAATGCTTTTTGGAATAGTCTTTGGGTTTCGTCTCCACTGAAATAACTGTCTCCTTCCAGTTTATTCACCATTTCGGCATCGGCTTCATCGATGGATAACTGGTTATTTGCACGTTGTTTGTTCAGGAAGGTAAGGCATTCATTTAAGGCGATGCGATAGAGCCACGTAGACATTTTAGCTTCGGCACGGAAGTAGTCAATATTTATCCAGGCTTTGATAAATGTATTCTGTAACAGGTCATTGGCATCATCGTGCGAAAGCACCATGCGGCGAATCTGCCAGTATAGCTGCTCGCTATACTGTTTCACGATGCATTCGAATGCTTCCCTTTGTCGTTTGGGATCTTGCAATAATGCTATTATTTCTTTTTCATTATAGGTATCCATGAACCGGTTTTGTGTTTTCTTTATAGTGTAACCTTCAGGTTCTCTTTAGCAAGAAGTGTATTGGGAAATACACTCCTTGCTTCCTGCAATAGAATGTTTTCATCTTCATAACGGGCGGAAAAATGTCCGATGAGTAACTGTTTTACATCTGCGTCGCGAGCTATTTCACCGGCTTGCATGGCAGTAGTGTGAAATGTCTCTTTGGCGCGTTGGGCATCACATTGTGCAAAGGTTGCTTCGTGAAAAAGTAAATTCACCCCTTTTATTTGCTCTATGATAGGGCGATGGAAAATAGTATCCGAACAATAGGCATAGCTGCGGGGCGGAGCAGGCGGAGTAGTCAGACGGTTGTTAGGGATAACAGTACCGTCCGGCAACACATAATCTTCTCCGTTTTTGATACGGTTAAGTTCGAATACGGGAACTTTATAAAAATCAATCATATCCCTGATGATATGGTTGGGTGTCGGTTTTTCCGCAAAAAGGAATCCGCAGGTAGGAATGCGATGACGCAGCGGGATACTGCTGACCGTTACGGAACGGTCTTCATAAACGACTTCGGCTTTTGTGGGGTTAATCAGATGGAATTCCACGTTGTATGCCATTCCTTTGCAGAAATATTCCAGTTGAGGCGTGAGTATCCGTTCGAGGTCGGCATGGCAATGTATATGCAGTGTAGCCGTGCGCCCCACCAGTCCGAACGTAGAGATAAGTCCCATCAGTCCGAAGCAATGGTCACCGTGCAGATGAGATATAAATATATGGTTGAGACGCGTAAACTTCAATTTAGAGCGACGTAATTGTAACTGTGCTCCTTCTCCGCAATCTATCATAAATAACTTTTCACGGATATTCACGACTTGCGAAGAAGCAAAGTGTCTTGTTGTTGGTAATGCCGAACCACAGCCTAATATATGTACTTCAAATTTTTCCATCACTGCAAAGATACTATCTTTTTGGATGAAAAATATAAAAAGGTTGTAAAAACATATACAGCTGTCGGGGTTATTTCTTGTGTTTGATTTCTACGGCATTCATTCCTCGTGGTCCGCGTTCCAGTTTAAAAGTCACTAAATTTCCGTCTGTTACCTCGTCTTGCAGACCGCTTACATGGAAAAAGTACTTCTCTGCATTTTTCAGGTTTTTGATGAAGCCATATCCTTTGGAAGTATTGAAGAATTCTACTCTTCCTTCATATTCGGTTATCACAGGTTCATCTGTTTTACGTGGAGTGGAAACTTCGATAGTGCTGATATCTATTTCCTGAGGCTTTTCATTTGTAGTAGGAGGAGTGTCGGTTATTACACCGTTTTCGTCTACGTATGCTATCATATCTTCGAAAGATGATGTGCCGCTATTCTTCCTTTCTTCTTTCTTTTGTTGTTTTGCTAAACGTTTTTCTTGTTTTTTCTTTTCTAGATCTCGTTTGGTAAATGAAATAGGTTTCGCCATTTGATTCTTTTTAAATTAGTAATATACAGTTCGGCCTGCTACGGGGAAGTGTATGGAATTAATAGTGAGGTAATAAGAAAACGGGGGAGAAGTCGTTATGAAATACTAACTCGAAATTTTATTACTCTATAAAGATACGGTTTTATTACGGATATCCCATAGAATATTTTCCTTTTTAAGAAATAATGGCATAAAAAAAGGATGCATTTTAATAAATGCATCCTTTTGGCTTATCTTAAAGTAAACTGATTACTTCTTTTTGTTTTCCAACTGTTCTTTCAAAGCAGCCAAAGCATCGATATCGCCTAAAGTGGTAGAGGCTGCCTGATTTTGGATAGCAGGAGCTTCTTCTCTCTTTGTTGTTTTCTTTGCATTAGAAGCTGCTTTCTTTTCAGCTCTTTCTTCTGCCTTGGCAGCATCTTCGAAAATGCGGCTGTGAGACAGGATGATTCTCTTGGCATCCTTGTTGAATTCAATTACTTTGAATGACAGTTTTTCATCCAATTGGGCTTGAGAGCCATCTTCTTTTACCAAGTGTTTCGGAGTTGCAAAACCTTCTACACCATAAGGAAGAGCTACAACAGCACCCTTATCCAACATTTCGATGATAGTACCTTCGTGTACAGAACCTACAGTAAATACAGTTTCGAATACATCCCAAGGATTTTCTTCCAACTGTTTGTGACCAAGGCTCAAGCGACGGTTTTCTTTGTCGATTTCCAATACCTGAACTTCGATGT
>ENA-UAJF01000882-UAJF01000882.1-human-gut-metagenome-genome-assembly--contig:-NODE-882-length-6576-cov-3.181261_pt1 | contig 6576 bp, 4 predicted proteins | sample MGYA00244428_ERZ654411 | MGnify/ENA primary metagenome ERZ654411 (study PRJEB26926, sample SAMN06165282) | human gut metagenome | biome: ENVO:00009003; feature: ENVO:2100002; material: ENVO:00002003...
CGAGATGTAGCTCCGTCTCGTGGGCTCGGAGATGTGTATAAGAGACAGCTCTTATACGCGTTCTCGGGCTACTCCATCTACAACATCTTTTTCAATCATTTTCACGAAGCCATCATCGTGTTCCCTTTGCTCTTAGCCGCGCTCGATGAATACATGTACACAAAGCGTCGCGGCATTTTTGCGCTCATGGTCGCCGCCGCGTGCATCGTGAATTATTATTTCTTCGTCGGCATGGTGACGTTCACGGTCATCTACTTCTTTGTGCGTCTGCTCTCCGGCAGCTGGCACATCACGGTCAAAGATTTCCTCCTGCTCGCGCTCGAAGCCGTGCTCGGCCTCGGCATCGCGTGCATTCTGCTTGTGCCAAGCGTTCTGTGCATCATTCAAAACTACCGCGTTTCCAATCCCATCAGCGGCTGGAGCGCCCTGCTTTATGACCGCAACCAGCGCTACATTCACATTTTGCAGTGCCTCTTCTTCCCGCCGGATCTTCCCGCACGCCCGAACTTCACCCCGGATTCCGAATCCAAATGGGCGTCCCTCGGCGCATGGCTGCCCATGTTCAGCATGGCCGGCGTCATCGGCTGGATGCAGCTGAAGCGCCGCCACTGGCTGAAAAAGATGCTCTGCGTTCTGCTCTTCATGGCGTTTATTCCCGGCCTCAACGCTTTGTTCCAGCTCATGAACGCGTCGTATTACGCACGCTGGTTCTATATGCTCACGCTCATGATGGCCGCCGCCACCATGATGGCGCTCGAAAACCCGCGTGTTGATTGGCGCCGCTCCTTAAAGTGGACAACGCTCATCACGCTCGCCATGACGCTCGTCATCGGCCTCATGCCTACACTCACCAAAACGGACGGCGAGATTACCGATGTCACATTCGGTCTCGAAAAATACCCCACGCGCTTCTGGACATACGCCGCCATTGCGCTCCTCTCACTTGCACTTGTCGGCTTTGTTCTTGCATTTTATAACCGCGGCTCCCGCCCGTTCTACCGCGCCGCGTCCGTCTGCCTCAGCATCACCATCGTGCTGTATTCTGTTTTCTTCATCGCGCTCGGCAAAACACAGTCGGATTACACCTATGACCACATCATCCCCTACGCCTTAAACGGCGGCGCGGATGTCGCCATAGACGATTTGCGCGACGACAACGTCCGTACGGATTTCTACGAAAGCCTCGATAACTCCGCCATGTTCTGGGAGGTACAGTCCATTCAGGCGTTCCACAGCATCGTCCCCGGCTCGCTCATGGAGTTCTACGATTCCATCGGCGTGCAGCGCGATGTCGCTTCCCGCCCGGATACCACTCACTACGGCCTGCGCGGACTGACAAGCGTCAAGTATCTTTTTGACGACGATCACGATACCGAGTATTTCGCCGGCGAAGACTACGCCGACCCCGCCATGCCGGGCTGGATGTACTACGGCAACACAAACGGCTTTGACATTTGGGAAAACGAACATTACATTCCCATGGGCTTCACCTACGACAGCTACGTCACCGAAAAAGATTACGAAAACACAAGCGAAAGCTACCGCGAGCTTTTGATGCTCAAGGGCATCGTCCTCACCGATAAGCAGGTTTCAAAATGGGGCGATATGCTTTCTCCGCTCGATACAAGCGAACTCTCCTACACCAAGGAAACCTACAAAACAGATTGCGAAAACCGCGCAAAGCTCACCTGCGATACCTTTGAATACACAAATACCGGCTTTAACGCCACCATCACAGCAAGTCGCGACGTGCCCGTGTTCTTCAGCATCCCGTACGAAGACGGCTGGTCGGCCTACGTCAACGGCGAAAAGGTTGATATCGAAAAGGTGAACGTCGGCTTCATGGCCATCCGCGTCAACGCCGGCACCAATGTCAAGATCGAGTTCAAATACCGCACGCCCGGCCTGTTCCTCGGCATGGCAATCACCGTCGTGTGCGTGCTTCTGTTCGTACTTTATATGGTACTCATGCGCACGATCTTCAAAGAAGTCCCCGTGCCGCTCGCCCGCCACAATATGGTGCTGCGCCCGCTCTCCCACTATGCAAAAAAGCATGGCGCGCATTTTGAAAACAGCGGGATTATTCACATAAAACCGCGCAGTCAAACCGACCGCGCTTTGGAAAAGAAAGAAGGTTTTGATAATGACGACTGAACGTAATATTCCGGTCTTGTACCTCGTCATTCCTTGCTACAACGAGGAAGCCGTGCTGCCGGAGACCACCAAGCGTCTGACCGAAAAAATGCACACCATGATCCGCACCGAGCAGGTCGATCCCGAAAGCCGCATTCTCTATGTCGATGACGGCAGCAAGGATAAAACCTGGGCGATTATCTCCGAATATGCTGAAGCTATTCCCTATGTGGACGGCGTAAAGCTCGCGCACAACCGCGGCCACCAAAACGCCCTGCTCGCCGGCCTCATGACCGCCATGCCGCTGTGCGACTGCGCCATCAGCATGGATGCCGACCTGCAGGATGACATTAACGTCATCGACCGCTTTGTCGAAAAATATATGGAAGGCTGCGACGTCGTCTACGGCGTGCGCAACAAGCGCGAGACCGATACGTTCTTCAAGCGCACCACCGCAGAAGGCTTTTATAAATTCATGAAGATTCTCGGCGTAGACGTCGTCTTCAATCACGCCGATTACCGTCTGATGAGCCGTCGCGCGCTCGAGGGCCTTTCCGAGTATAAGGAAGTCAACCTGTTTCTGCGCGGCATCGTGCCGCTCATCGGCTTTAAAAGCGACTATGTCTATTACGACCGCGCCGAGCGTTTCGCGGGCGAATCCAAATACCCCTTAAAAAAGATGATCTCCTTCGCGCTCGACGGCATCACGTCGTTCAGCGTAAAGCCCTTAAAGCTCATCTCCAACCTCGGCATTCTCATCTCCGTCCTCAGCATCTTCGGCCTCCTGTACGCGCTCATCTCGCACCTGTGCGGCGTCACCGTCGCGGGCTGGACAGCCATCGTCGCGTCCATCTGGCTGCTCGGCGGTCTGCAAATGCTCTGCCTCGGCGTCGTTGGCGGCTACATTGGCAAAATTTACAGCGAAGTCAAGCAGCGCCCCCGTTTCCTCATCGAAACCCACCTCAAAGCCGAACCGGAAGAAAAAGTCTTGGACGAACACTGATACGCTAACCAAACCGGATCCCGAATTGTCTCGGCAGTTCGGGATTTCTTTTCCCGCTGCTCACGGCATGTTGAGTTTAAGAGGTACATTTTATGAAAAAATTCGCTTTCGGAGCTTCCAAATTTTTCCTCGGCTCCGTTTTCGGCTGCGTTTTTGTATTGCTCCTGTTTTTTACGCAATGTACATACGCCAAAAAGCAGACATTTCTGCTCTCAAATATCGCTCTGCTTCTGTTCGGTATCGCCTTTTTTGTGCTGTTTCTGTCTCTCGACCGCCTGCAACAGGTCAAGCTTTCGTGGCATCGGCCGACCGTATCGTCCGATGTGCTCATATACTGTCTGTGTCTGCTTTTATTTTCCGCACAGCTCTATATTTCCTATAACATTTATTTCGAAACCGGTTGGGACGCGGGCCTCCTTACAGAAAACGCCCGCAATCTGATGCACAAGCAGTCGGTCGATATCCGCTATTTTTCCAACTATCCCAATAATCTGCTGTACTTTTTCTTCGAGCTGTTCGTCTTCAAGCTGAATAAATATTTCAGCATTTTCTCCGATACACAGCAGGCTTTGTGCGTCATCACCGTTAACTGCGCACTCAATACGCTTTCCTGTCTGCTCGTTTATAAAACCGCCGCGCAGCTCACACGAAAGCTATACGCTTTTTTCGGCTTTTTTCTCGCGGTACTCAGCTTTGGGCTTTCCCCGTGGAACGTCATCTGCTACACAGACGCTTTAGGGCTGATTTTCCCTATCCTTACACTCTATGTATTCATCCGTCCGGCAAAACACAAATGGCTCTCCTATGTGCTTTCCGCCTTCATCGGCACACTCGGGTATTTTATCAAGCCACAGTGTTTTATTTTGCTTATCGCCGTTTTTTTGATTGAAGGTATTTACGCACTGTCCGAAAAGCATCTGTTAAAACCGCTTCTGCTCTCACTTTTGACAGTCGCCATCACCTTTTTCGCCGTTAAAGCCGGTACAGGTTTTCTGTGTTCCCACTATCACATTCAGCTTGATAACGAGCAAAGCTTCGGCATTGCACATTTCTGGATGATGGGTCTTAACCCGGAAAAAAAAGGCGTCTATTCCGCCGAAGACGTTCGCTATTCCCGCTCTTTTGTCACCGCTTCCGAGCGCACGCAGGCAAATATCGCCGTCGGCAAACAGCGTTTACAGGAAATGGGCTTTTTCGGCACGCTCAAACAGCTCGCACAAAAAATGCTCACGCTCTATAATGACGGCACATTCGCATGGGGAAAAGAGGGAAATTTCCTTCAAACCGTTTTTGACCCGCCCAATACAAAAGCCGCTCCCTTCCTCCGCAGCATCTACTACCCCGACGGCAGCCGCTATTTGTATTTCACAACCTTCGAGCAATTCATTTGGCTCATGATCTTGCTGCTTGGCGCCGCCGGTCTGTTCAGCAGCTTCAGTCATAAGCACGCAAAAATCTTAAATATCCTGTGGCTCACTTGGATCGGCCTCACCGTCTTTGAGCTCCTGTTTGAAGTACGCGCCCGTTATTTGTACACCAACGTTCCGCTTTTCTGCGTGCTTGCAGCCGTCGGCATCGAAAATATCCGCCGCCTGTTCTGCCGCATCACCGAAAAGCTCTCTGCGCGTCTTCCCGCAAAAAAATCCGTATAACCCCATAACGCACAAGACCCCCGCTCCCGGAAAACTCCGAAAGCGGGGGTCTCTATGTTTATTCGGTTACCTTAGGCAAAAAGCGATTACATCAAGCTTCTGTACAGCTCGGCAATCTCCTCAACGGAGGTGTCGCGCGGGTTGCCCGGGCAGCAAGCATCTGCAAATGCACTCTCTGCGAGGAACTGTACGTCCTCTTCCTTCAGGATGCCCTTCAGGTTTGTCGGAATACCCACATCTTCACTCAGCTTCTTCACAGCCGCAATCGTTGCATCGGCAGCCTCTTCGGCGGTCATCGCGTCAATGCCCTCAACGCCCATGGCCTTGCCTACTGCGCGGTAACGCTCGCCTGCAACGGACTTGTTGTACTCAAGGCCGGTCGGCAGAATGATGGCGCAAGCCACGCCGTGCGGGGTGTCATACAGAGCGGAGAGACCGTGCGCCATGGAGTGTACGATGCCGAGGCCGACATTCGAGAAGCCCATGCCTGCAATGTACTGACCGAGTGCCATGCCCTCTCTGCCGGCTTCGGTGTTCTGCACCGCGTCGCGCAGGTTCTCGGAAATCAGGCGAATGGCTTCAAGGTGGAACATATCGGAAATGGTGCAGGCGCCCTTCGTGATGTAGCCCTCAATGGCGTGGGTCAAAGCGTCCATACCGGTCGCAGCGGTCAGACCCTTCGGCATGGAGGACATCATATCCGGGTCAACAACCGCGATCTCCGGGATGTCGTTCGTGTCTACGCAGACGAACTTTCTCTTCTTTTCCACGTCGGTGATAACGTAGTTGATTGTCACTTCCGCAGCGGTACCGGCAGTGGTCGGCACAGCAATGGTGAACACCGCGTGCTTCTTCGTCGGCGCAACGCCCTCCAGAGAGCGAACGTCTGCGAACTCCGGGTTCTCAATGATGATGCCGATGGCCTTTGCTGTATCCATGGAGGAGCCGCCGCCAATGGTCACGATGCAGTCTGCGCCGGAAACCTTGAAGGCCTAAACGCCGTGCTGTACGTTCTCAATCGTCGGGTTCGGCTTGATCTCGCTGTAAACGGAATACGGGAAGCCGGCCTTGTCCAGAAGATCTGTCACCTTCTGCGTAACGCCGAACTTCAAAAGGTCCGGGTCCGAGCAAACAAAAGCTTTTTTGTAGCCGCGCGCCTGAAGCTCCTCCGGAATCTTTTCAATCGCACCCTTGCCGTGATAAGAAATTGTGTTCAATACGATTCTGCTGACCATAAAAAACATCTCCTACTCCCAAATATGGGAATTTTTTAACTAAGTTAATTATACACCTGTCCGCACAGATTGTTTGTAACAAAACTGTAAATATCAGTTCAAAAATTCTTCGTTCAGTTCCACGCCGAATTCCTTCGCAATGGCTCTCAAATTGTCGTCTGTAATGGTTTGGCGAATTTTACCGCCGCCCGCCGTAATAGCAAGCATATAAATTTGCGCCGCCTTCTCGATCGTGTGCATGAGGCCAAACGTAATGTCGTAATCCGGTCCGGAAACGAACAAGCCGTGGTGCGCCCAAACGGCCGCGTCATATTTTTTCATCAGCTCGCTCGTCGCCATTGCAATGTCCGCGCCGCCCGGCACCATCCACGGCACCACGCCCACGCCGCCGGGGAACACCACCGGGCACTCCGTGGCGCTCTGCCATAAAGCACGCGTAAAGTCGCGCGCCGTCAGCGGCATGATGTACGTCATCGCGATGAGATTCGGCGTATGCGCGTGGTAAATGACACGGTAAGCGCCGTTCGTCGCCGCCTTGCGCACACTGTGGTTC
>ENA-UAJF01000983-UAJF01000983.1-human-gut-metagenome-genome-assembly--contig:-NODE-983-length-6073-cov-6.350116_pt1 | contig 6073 bp, 4 predicted proteins | sample MGYA00244428_ERZ654411 | MGnify/ENA primary metagenome ERZ654411 (study PRJEB26926, sample SAMN06165282) | human gut metagenome | biome: ENVO:00009003; feature: ENVO:2100002; material: ENVO:00002003...
AAACAATGCCGGCATCACCTTCTATGCTCCGAACAAATCCCTAGATGTCATTGATGACATTTTCTTCAAGCAAAACAATGCCAAATTGGGCGATGCAGGACAAGATATGATAAGCTACAATAACCATATCTACGTGGCTGTGTATGGTTCAAAATACATCACCAAACTGAATGAGGCTTGTGTAGAACTGAAACGCTATGAATTTACAGATGAACAAGGACAGCCACGTTGCATGGTTGCCGAGAATGGAAAAATCTATGTAACCCTGACTAGCGGCAATGTAGCGCGTTTGGATGCCAATACATTAGCCTTCGAAAAGATGGTTGCTGTCGGTAAAAATCCGGAAGGCATTATCGAAGAAGATGGAAAACTGTATTTGGTAAATTCAGGATTCGGCTACGATAACCGTTTGTCTATTATTGATATCAACACATTTGATAAAGCAGAAAACATTGAAATATTCCAAAATCCGGAAAAGATTCTGGAAGCAGGAGACAAACTGTTTATTCAAGGTTACGGCAGCAATGACTATAACAACTATCCTTATCCTGTAGTTCTCTTCGACCCGACAACCAAAACGTATAAAGAAATAGGCAAAGGCGTCTATATGGCAGAACATGACGATATAGTATATGTCATCTATTCCGAAACGAACTATGCAGACAACACTTCCACACACACATTATACTCTTACAATGCCAAGACCAACGAGAAAGTAGAAAAAGCATTCGTGCAAATGCCCGAAAAGCTAAAGACAAGCATCATTACCATGTTGAGCATTAATCCTGAAAATGGAGATTTCTACATTGGCGCAGGAAATTATACCACCAACGGAGACATCTACCGTTTCAAGAAAGATGGTACTTTCATTGAAAAGTTCGAATGTGGAATAGATCCTAAAGCAGCCGTATTTATTGACTGACCAATGAAACAATTTTCTCTCTTTATTCACCTGATGCTTTCAGTCTTGCTTTTTTCCGCCTGCGGCGGAAGGAGCAAGACTTTGCAATTTCCCTTATAACCATAAAGCTTTCCTCACTTTTTTACCGTACATTTGTATACGTAGTCAAATACAGACTTAGAAAAATGGACAGCAAAGAATTACAGCTCATTATAAAATGTGGAGAAACCAGTACGGCACAATTCAAGGAACGCTTTCCCAACCAAGACAGTATTGCCTCCGAAATGGTAGCCATGTCCAATGCTAGTGGCGGAATGATACTATTCGGCATAAAAGACAAAACGGGAGGAATGTCTTTTATGAAAGCAAACCTCCATAATATACAGGCAGGACAAGGATTTAATTCTATCGGCAAACTGGAAATATCAGAAGTGGCATTAGAAGAAATCTTGCAAAATGCCTTGGTACATCGCGATTATACGCGCAATGCACCGATAAGATTACTCATTTTTGATAACCGTGTAGAGATTATCAGCCCGGGATGCCTTCCCGATGGGCTGACTGTGGAAAGTATCAAACTGGGAAGCGCCGTAGTACGCAATCCTTTCATTGCCAATTTCTGTGCTAAAACGATGCCTTATCGTGGTCTGGGCTCAGGGATTATACGTGCACTTCAAGAAGAACCGAATATAAAATTCATCAATGAGCCGGTAGGAATGCAGTTTATTTCAGTAATAAACAGAATCGCTGATGAGGGAGTAAATGAAGGTGAGGGAATAAACGAGGGAATAAACGAGGGAATAAACGAACTTGAAAGCCTTATCCTCACCTTCTTGAAAAAGAAACCCGGTGCAAAAGGATATGAAATTGCAGAATATATCCAAAAAGGAGCTGCTACGACAGAGCGTTATTTAAAATCACTGAAAGATAAAGAATTAATAGAATACAAAGGTTCCCGTAAAACCGGCGGATATTATAAAAAATAACATGAAACAAGTAATCCTATTCATCTTCTTGCTTGCCCTTCTTTCCTCCTGCGGCGGAAGAAGCAAGACTGCTTCTATTATAGAAGCAGAAAAAGCAATCCCTTTGCGTTATGCAGAAAACCTCAGCCTGTCTGCAACCGAAGACTATACCATTGCCCGCCTGCGCAATCCTTGGGATACGACCCGGATACTGCATACCTATGTCTTGGTTGACAAAGAAAAGTCCCTGCCTGCCGACTTGCCCGAAGGGACACTTGTCCGCACGCCATTGAGCAAGGCCGTTGTTTACTCATCCGTACATTGCGGATTGCTCAACCAGATTGGTGCTTTGAAGAGTATTGGAGGAGTCTGCGATTTGAAGTATATCAAACTGCAAGAAGTGCAGGATGGCTGCCGCACAGGAAGCATCGCCGATGTAGGGAATGGAATGAACCCGGATATAGAAAAGATAATCGACCTGCACCCCGATGCCATTATGCTCTCCCCTTTCGAGAACAGTGGCGGATACGGACGGGTGGAGAAACTCAACATCCCCATTATAGAATGTGCAGACTACATGGAAACTTCGGCATTGGGACGTGCCGAATGGATGCGTTTCTACGGCCTTCTGTTCGGTGAGGCACAAAAAGCGGACAGCTTGTTTGCCGAGGTGGAAAAAAACTATAATGAGCTGAAAGCATTGGTTGCTCCCCTTTCATACGCACCGAGCGTTATCAGCGAACTGAAAAATGGTTCGGCATGGTATGTTCCAGGAGGTAAAAGCACCTCTGCACGCATCTATGCGGATGCCGGGGCCAATTATGTGTTTGCCGATGACGAGCATAGCGGTTCTGTTCCCCTAGCCTTCGAAACCGTGTTTGACAAAGGTCAGAATGCAGATTTCTGGCTCATCAAATATAATCAGGCCATTGACAAGACTTATAAGGAATTGGAGCAGGACTATGCTCCATACACCGGTTTCCGTGCATTCAAGGAACGCAACATTTATGGATGCAACACAGGGAAGGTAGACTTTTACGAAGATTCCCCTTTCCATCCCGACCGATTACTGAAAGATTTGATAAAAATATTCCATCCTACGCTTTTAGAAGGGTATGAATTAAAATATTTCACTAAATTAGCGGAGTAAATCACCGTAGGGTTATGTCAAAACGTGGATAATGCTGCCCCTACAGCTGACGATGGGATAGGCCGGGTTAGTTTTGACACACTCCCTACAGTGGGCGTAACCCCAAACAGTATCAATGAATAACAAAGGAACAAAATACGGTATCATACTGCTCCTCCTCATCCTTGCATTGACAGGAGCCAACCTGTTGTTCGGCTCGGTAAACATCCCTGCCGAGGCGGTGTGGCATATCCTTACAGGCAATGAAGTAGAAAAGGCGAGTTGGAGTTTCATTGTCTGGGAATCCCGTCTGCCGCAAGCCATTACCGCCCTCCTTTGCGGAATGGCACTCGCAGCATCGGGACTGATGTTGCAAACCACATTCAATAATCCTTTGGCCGACCCTTCCATACTGGGCATCAGTTCGGGAGCCAGTTTGGGAGTTGCCTTGGTCATGCTGGCAGGCGCAGGTACGATTACTGCCGGAGTATTCACTTTATCCGGATTCCTGTCCGTCATTATCGGAGCATTCATAGGCTCCATGCTGGTGATGGGAATCATCCTGTTCTTCTCCACTTTGATAAAAAACAGCATCATGCTGCTTATTATAGGTATCATGATAGGGTATATCACTTCATCTGCCATCTCCCTGCTCAACTTTTTCTCCACGGCAGAAGGGGTGCATTCCTACATGATTTGGGGAATGGGAAACTTTGGAGGAGTATCTTTGCAGCAGCTTCCCTTTTTCTCCTTGGTCACAGCGGCGGGACTGCTGATTACCATACTGCTGATAAAGCCTCTGAATGCCCTGCTGCTGGGAACACGCTATGCCGAAAACCTGGGAATCAACATCCGCCGTACACGTAACCTGCTGCTTGTTGCCACCGGATTACTGACAGCGACGACCACCGCTTTCTGCGGCCCGATTTCCTTTATCGGACTGGCCGTGCCGCACATTGCCCGCCTCATGCTGGGAACCTCCAACCATAATTCTCTGCTACCTGTCACCATGCTGACGGGAGGAGCCATTGCCCTGCTCTGCAACTTCATCTGCATTCTGCCGGGCGAAGCAGGCATCATTCCGCTGAATGCCGTCACTCCGGTCATTGGTGCGCCCATTATTATTTATGTCATTGTGAACCAACGTAAAATCCAGTACTTCAACTGATGGAAAAGCAAGCTGTCATCACCGCCACAGACCTGTGCATAGGTTATCGCACCCACAAAGGAGAAAAGAAAGTGCACGAACACCTTTCTTTCGGACTCTATCCGGGAGAACTGACCAGTCTGCTTGGAGCAAACGGGGCCGGAAAGTCGACTTTGCTCCGCACCCTGTCCGCTTCGCAACCTTCCCTGGCAGGAGATTTGCAATTGCTGGGCAAGCCTTTGCAGCAGTATTCGGAAAAGGAACGTTCGCGCACCATCGGTGTGGTCCTGACAGACAAGACACAAGCCGGAGGGCTGACCGTGTATGAACTGGTAGCTTTGGGACGCCAGCCGCATACAGGCTTCTTCGGACGGCTCCATCCCAAAGACCATCTCATTATCAAAGAGGCATTGGATGCCGTAGGCATTGCCCACAAAGCCGAAAGCTACACCGCCGAACTTTCGGACGGAGAACGGCAAAAGGTAATGATAGCCAAAGCATTGGTTCAGGAATGTCCGCTTATCATCTTGGATGAGCCGACCGCTTTTCTGGACGTGGTGAGCCGCATAGAAATCATGACTTTGCTGCATCAGTTGGCGGTGGAGCAAAACAAGGCCATCCTGCTATCCACCCATGACATAGAACAAGCCCTGGTACTGTCGGACAAACTTTGGCTGCTGTCCAAAGAAACAGGACTGCAATGCGGAGTGACGGAAGATATGATTCTGAACCATCGGATGGACACGCTGTTCTCACACGGTAATATCCGGTTCGATTATGATCATGGCATCTACTATCCAACCGTGAATGGAAAGCAGGAAATAACGGTGGAAGCGACAGACGAAACCTTATTGCACTGGACTATCAACGCACTGAACCGTCACGGATATACTTGTCTGCAAACCCAAAACGCTCCTGCCGGTCTGCCCCATCTACAAGTCATCGCTCCCGATGCCTTGTACCTCACCTGGGGCGGGAAACAACGGACATTCACTTCGTTCGGGAAGTTGCTGGAAGAAATAAAATAAAGACACGCATCAACCATTCCGGATTACGCGCAGTATCTCTCTGTAAATCAACAATATAATGTGAAAAAACATTCTAAATTCCCCTGAAACGGTTTTCCATTCTCCGCTATCAAATTCGGCTTGACGTATATCGGTTGTTCTAATTCCTGTGCCATAGTTGCGGTTACTTCCTTGCAGGAGAGCGTCATAAGGCTTATTTTTGCCCATCTGCATTTGTTGCTTCACCCAAGTGAAGAGGCGATTTCACTTAGATGAACAGCCGTTTTCGCCTAAGTGAAACAGTTGCTTCACCCAAGTGAAATATCAAATGAAACGGAGTGAAAGATACGGTAGGAACAAACTTTGTTACATACGTAACAGGATTCGATAGCCGGAAGCATACCGATTGAAGGAGGTTTGAGATTCTTTTACACAGAAAGTAACTAGTAATGAGCACGTTGCTGTGACGGAACTTTTTGTTCTTTATGTAGGGATATTCAGTAAATGTCCCTATTTGTGGAGGAATACCTAAAGATACAAAAAGCCAACTAACTCGCAAGACATTGTGTATGAATTAGTTGGCTAATTTTGTAATATTTAACGAATGTCCCCTTTTACTTCGTCATTTAAGTGGACTTACTTTTGGAGACTGCAAGATGGGTGAAATTCCGGCCGGAATATGAGATGAAATAATGGTGAATCTTTCATGGTACAGTTAAATGCCTAGACGAAAGAAACAGCATTTTTGCTATTCATATAGATAGAACATCCGCTCCATCAGTTTCCATTTTTCTGTAGAAGTGCTTGTAGGCACACACTCTTGAAATTTAGATACATATTCTTCCCATTCTGCTTGTCTAGGTAGATGAGAAAGTCTGTCTCTTATACACATCTCCGAGCCCACGAGACGGAGCTACATCTCGT